>Ga0316231_1001310_pt1 | contig 28098 bp, 16 predicted proteins | sample TBH18027metaG_FD_206002 | JGI IMG/M metagenome (GOLD analysis project Ga0316231, IMG submission 206002) | Freshwater microbial communities from Trout Bog Lake, Wisconsin, USA - TBH18027 | ecosystem: Environmental > Aquatic > Freshwater > Lake > Hypolimnion/Profundal zone | place: USA: Wisconsin... | reverse complement strand
TTGCTATACCTTCTGAACGAACCGTCGCTTCAAGTTCAAAGCTCTTAAAGTTTTCGGTGCCCGTTTTATTGTCACCTACATAAAATAAATGCGACGCTATGATATTGGTTGCGTGAGCTTTGAGTAGGCCGTTTTCTACTGAAAAAGAGTCCGGACGAGTGTTTGCCTTCCAGCCGCTTAAGTCTTTTCCGTTGAATAGCACTTTCCATTCGTCTGCATGAGATTGCTGTAAACCTAAAGAGATAAGAGCTAAGGTAATAAATAGATATTTCATCGGGTGGTTAATAGCTAAGGTAGTATAAAACTAGGTCAAATAATTTGCTAAACCTTATGACGTAAATATATTCTAACAATTACACCTATTTATGGCTAAAATACTAAAGAATCCTGATCTCACTAAATTTCCACCTCGCAGTCCGCGTGTGCGTCTTGGCGGTTATGCCTTACTTCCTCGTATGCTTGATAAAGCTAGAGCGACATTAGCGGGTGTATCAGGTGAATATCATTATAACTGTCCTATGGATAAGTATTTCTTTGATTTCACTAAAATTGATCACAAGGCGTTTCTTGCTCAGGTTAAAAAAGGAGCATCCGATACAGAAATGCTCAAGTGGGTTGAAGCAAAGGCTAAGCGTTCACATGCGGAAGTACTCGCTTGGACTACATGGATCGAATCACGTTCACCAGGCGGAGCTGATGGACATGCATGGTTTGCAGACTCGATTAAAAAATATGCTGCTGACCGTTCAGATATCAGCACGATTTTTGATCTCTTAGATCTCGATGACTATGTGTCATTCGGTGGTAATGGCTAATGCTATTTAAAACCAAAAAAGCCATCTACATTTTGTAGATGGCTTTTTTATTAGTATGGCTCTTTTACCTGGCAGAGCTGAATGATTTTTTACTATTCAGAGTGGTATGTAGCACACGCTGCTTGTAAGCATCATCATGATAAATACAAAGCAGGTTATAAAAGCTCCTAGGTAAACACGTCCCGTAAGTAAGAAAAGAGCACGATTAAAGTAAGGAAGAACGAACATCATGGGAGTTATTCCAAAGAGTAGATCGATATGGATCCATTCTGTAGTCCAATAGACTCTTCCTTTCTTGATAAGTGTGCCATATTGTATTGCTAGTATAACTAAAAGGCCCACTGAATTTGCTAAGGCCATGAGTAATCGATTAAGCCATTCTTTTTGCCCTTCGAATCGATTTCCGATGTTAACACGAATAGAATTGGACAGGTAGAAAACGAGAAAGAACGGAATATATTCTAAGGCAACGATTAGAATCTTCGGAGGAAAGGCTGCGGGGGCTGCAGTGAATATAAAACGATAATCGGTATGAAATATAGCATAGATGCTGAAAAGGACTATGTAGAATATGCCAGTTACACATAGAGCAAGCCCCAGTGTTTTAACTATTTCTATGGCAGATGTTTTTAAGCCAATAGCCTTAGACTTGCGTTCTTGAGGTGTCGTCGAAAGGTTAAAATTAATTATGAAAATAATTATGCCAATAATTCCATTAAGGAATGCCCATAGCATAATTGCATTGTTCATTCGTTCAGGAAAAAACCAAGTCTGTAGCCCCGCAGTTGCTGTAGGGAAAAGAGTGCTTGTCCAGCTGATGGTTTGAAGGAGTAGCCAGGCTGCGATCCCAGCGCTTAAACAAAACGTAACCCAGAAACGAACAGATCCGCTTTTTGAGTGGGGAGGCAATTTTTCAGGAATGGGGTGTACCAAGGAGTTGAACAGTGGTGTTTTGAGTAAGAGGGAGGTGAGAGGAACAAGTAGCCATAAGCCTCCAATCAGCGCTACTAATGTTCCAGCTTCCTTAATATACCAGACCTGACTTTTATCATCTATAACTGATGGTACATTAAATACTGTGGTGAAAAACTGCGTTAAGTGTGAAATAGAGGTTGGATCGTAAGGAAGAAGGGGATGAATCATCGGACCTGTGTTATATACGATCCTTAAGCTCTTGGATTTTATGTCTCCGTATGATTTTCCGATTTGAACTTCATGAATAGCATCTGCGGGACTAAGTACAGCATTCACAAATCGTAGAGCTTCTGGTGCTTTTCTTAAATCTGCATTACCTAATTCGGTACGATAAGAGCCTTCGTCGTGATCAGCGTAGTCTATCGCTACATTAGAATGAATTGAGGTAACGATATCTGGAGTTAAGGTGAGTACATAGCCTCCTACAAAAGCGGCTGCTAATTTAGGTTTGTTTTTTACATCTACTAAGGCAGACGTACTTTTCTTGGATTTTTTTGTTTTAGGGTTGGTGCCTACTTTGTCGCTTAGTAATGAAGCGGTTTGTAAAGTAGCGTTACCACCTGCGGAGTATCCAGCTGCTCCAAGTCTATTTTTATCAACATAGTCGAACGATGGGTCATTCCATACATGATAAATCATGGGAACCAGACCATATCCTTCTAATGAGGCTGAACGTTTTTCTCGTGATGCACTTGATGCACCTTGGCTGTAGGGATCTATAACAATAACCGCAATATTTCTTCTAGCTAATTCAATTGCGTAGCTTCCCATGGCCTCTTTGCTTCTTTCAAATCCAGGACAGATAAAAACCATGGGAACTTGGTTTTTATCTGATGCGCTACGAGGTTTATATAAATCTGCCGTTATCCACTGATCAGATGAAGTGCTTAGTCGAAATCCTGTGACTTCGGTGCTTTGAGAATTGGTCTGTATCCACCAGGCAGTAGCACTGCCTAAAATAATTAATAATAGCGGAACGATGAAGGATTTTAATCCAGTTTTAAGATGGTGCATTAATTTTTTGGACTTAAGAGATCATCTAAGCTTGTAGCCTTAGAATCTAGTTTTTCTAAACGTGGGTAACGTAAGCCGTCAGTATATTGTATTTCTACATTTCTATAGATGTCTCCTGTTCGAACTAATAGCTCTATAGGAGATTTTTTACTAGCTATAACTTCTTTCAGTTCGAGTGTATCAAAAGCGCGAGAATTAACGGCAACGATAGAAGATCCAACGCTTAAGCCTGCATTAAATGCGGGGCTGTCCCAAGCAACACCGGTGATTGCGCCATCTTTACTAAGGACTAAACCAAGTGAGTAAGTTAAATTAGTTCCTTTGTAACGTATTTCTGAGCTCTTTGCGTATTCCGTTTGTGTGTTTGTGTATACGAGTTTGTAGCCTCCGCGTGTTAATCCATCAAGTGGTGCATGCTCTGTAATAAGATCTACTCGTTTATGAAAGAAATCATTCCAATCATAGGGTTGTATTTTATTGAGTAGCTCGATGATTGTTTGCCGTGAGTATGTGACTTCACCGAAGTCTCTATCTTTTATCCCAAAAAAGAGTTTAGCAAAATCATCAAGGGATTTTCTATTATGAGAGAGTTGTCTTAGTAAACTATCAACATCTAGCCAAATAAGTAAGCCCTCACTGTAGTAGTCTTCTGCACGCTGAAAACTTGTCCAAGCCTGGGGCGCACGCTGTGCTATGATTGGATCATTCGTTGTGTCTATCAAGGGACGCCATAGTCGACCCTTACGCTCTTCGTATATCGCTGCAACTTGTGCGAGTGCATCGAGCGCGTCTTGATGACTAATCATTCCAGATCTTGCAGCTAATACCCACCCCCAGAACTGAGTTTGGCCTTCATAAACCCAAAGCAAACTATCTTGCATGGGAGTGTTATAGTTAGGCGTCCATAAATCTTCAGGTCTACGGAATTTACCATTCCAACTATGAGCGTATTCATGACTTAATAATTCATGTGAGCTTAGTTGAGTTTTCCATGAACTAAAATACTGAGAACTCGTGCCATTTTCAGAACTTCTATGATGCTCAAGACCAATGCTTCCTTGATGATCACTCAAAGCGAGGAGGAAGGTATAATGATCGTAATGCTGACTTCCAAAAAGCGCTACTGCTTGAGTGATTAAATTTTTATGTGCTTCTAGGGCTTCTTTACTAATAACTAAATCGCGCGGTTTATCTGCAACGATAGCAAGGGAAACGTCTTTAGATAACGGCACTAGTTTTGAGTTTGCACCTGCAAATGCAGGACTATCGATGAGTATATCTAGGGGTTGCTTCTTATAATACGTTGTAGCTCCATGTATCGAGTCTACTTCTAAGGCGGTATATATTTTCCAATCGGCAGGAATCGTAACAGAACTTTTTACAAATACATTGCGAGCATAATAACCCGATGGATATAGCACGACACTGTTCCATTGTAGGTTAAGCATCGCTTCAGTCGCTACAATGCGACCTTGATTTGATTCAGTAGGAGTTAAGAAATCAAATTCAAGCTTTAGATCTGGATTGCCTGCAGGTACCTGAATATGAAACGCAAAAACATTGAGTGGATCTCTTTTCCATAAAAGGGGTTCGTTTTTTACGCTAACCTTTAAGCCTGCTAGTTTTGAAATAGTGCCAGCAGGGGAATGGTTTCCAGGTAGCCACTGTGGGTACAGTAAGGTGAGAGGACCAGAGGGTGCGTGAGGTATAACTTCAGTTACTTTAAATATTCGGTGCCTGATATCTGTTACATCAACAGACAACTCGAGTGTTGATGGATAAGTCACGTCTTTAACTTCCGGAATACTATTGATTGTTTCTGAAGCTATGGGGTTACTTTTATTACTCGCTAAGAGGACGAATGGAGTTACTAGGAAAAGTGTCAGTACTTTAAGCATAGAATTGGGGTTTTGTTTAATTTATCGTGCTACTGATTTCTGTCGAGTTCACTTACTCGCGATTAATCTAATTTACACTTACTACTAGGGATAGATGGTTGGTTCTTATAAGATTGATGCTTCGATGTAATCGTTTGAAACTAGTACTACTATGAAGCTTTTCCAGGGTAAGGTTGCGATCATTACGGGCTCCAGTCGGGGTATCGGCTTAGCGATTGCTAAGCGTTTGGCTATGGAGGGTGCTAAGGTTATGCTTACCGGCCGTGATGAGGCTATGCTTTCAAAGCACGTCGTGGATATGAATAAATCGGAAAAGCTGGCGGACTACGTTGCTTTGGATTTATCCAAGCCTGATTCTCCAGGGCAACTTGTTGAAAGGACGCTTCAAAGGTTTGGTAAAATTGATATTGTTGTTAACAACGCAGGAGCAACGAAGCGCGGAGACTTTTTGACACTGACTGAATCTGATTGGGCAGATGGATTCGCTTTGAAATTCTATGGGGCTGTACGACTTTCACGCGCTGCATGGCCGTATTTGAAACAAGCACGGGGATCTATTGTTATGATTGCTGGAGTTGGTGGAAGAACTCCTGGGCCGCATTTTACAATAGGGGGATCTGTTAATGCAGCGATGCTCTCCCTGACAAAAGCATTATCTGATTTAGGAATACAAGATGGAGTTCAGGTGAATGCGATTAATCCAGGTTTTATTAGAACAGATAGATTTAATCTAAGACTTAAGACTTTTGCTGAAACACATCAACTAACGCTTAAGGAAGCCGAGCAAGAAATGATTAAAGAAGCGGGTGTAGCAAAAGTGGGTGAGCCAGATGATGTTGCTGCACTCGTTGCTTTTCTTGTTTCTGATGCGGGCAGACTTTTACAAGGCTCGTGCATTGATGCAGATTTAGGGCAAACAAAAACAATTTAGCTTTTAGTAAAGAGCCTTGCTTGGGGTAAGCTTACGAATTTAGAGTAAGTGTATACCCCTATGAAATTACGACTACTGTTAGCTATTATAGTGTTTTGCAGTGCTTTACTTGGACGTGTAAATGCAGAGCAAAAAGCGGAAGTTTTTCCTAAATCTGATCTCATGAAGATCGGAGTGTATTATTACCCAGAAGCTTGGTCTCAGTCGCAGTGGGAGCGAGATATTGCTACGATGAAGTCGCTTAATCTCGAATTTGTGCACATGGGAGAATTTGCATGGGCATTTATGGAACCAGAGGAAGGTAAATTTGATTTCTCCTGGCTAGATAAGGCAGTGGATTTATGTGCGAAACAAGGCATGAAGGTGGTTTTATGTACACCGAGTCCAACACCTCCCGTATGGCTTGCTCAAAAACATCCCGAAATTTTGATGGTAGATAATAAGGGACGTAAAATGATGCACGGCTCACGTCAGCAAGCGACGTGGAGTTCTGATGTGTATCGTCACTATGTAGGTCGCATCGTTGATGAACTAGGTAAACATTATGGAAATAATCCTGCCGTATGGGGATGGCAGTTAGACAATGAATTAAGTCATTATGGAAAAGAGCCCGACTATAGTGATGCTTCTCAGAGCAAATTTAGACTCTGGCTTAAACAAAAGTATCAAACAATTGATGCCTTAAATTCAGCGTGGGGTGCCTCCTTTTGGTCTCAAATGTATCAAGATTTTGATCAAATACGTATTCCCAATGCGGACGAACTAGTAGCTCAAGTAAATCCGAATGCCTTACTGGATTCTCAGCGCTGGTTTGCAGATGAAACAGCAGACTATTTACGCTTTCAGGCAACTACGCTTCGGAGGTACTGTGGAACTAGGCAGTGGATAACTACAAACTATATGCAGTTATTTTCTCCTGCTGATCCTGCACGTTCAGCAAAAGATTTAGAACTCATTTCGTGGACGCACTATCCCGTTCACGGAGATTTAAATGAGGGGCCACTAGGTTTTAGATTAGGAAGTCCCGCTACGTCTTCTTTCTATCATGATTATACACGTTCTCTCAATGGCAATGAAGGTGAAATGGAACTGCAGCCAGGTCAGGTAAACTGGGGAGATGTTAATTCACAGCCATATCCAGGTGCTATACACCTTTGGCTCATGCGTGCCTTTGCTGCAGGATCAAAGCTTACGTGTTCATATCGTTTTAGAGAGGTGCTATCTGGATCCGAACTCTATCACTATGGATTTGTTGGTACGGATGGTGTTACGCCAACGACAGGTGGCTTACAGTATAAACAAGCTGCTGAAGAAATGCAGTTGCTTCGTAAGCACTATACGGAACCAACTAAAATGCCTGCGGATTACGCAGCGCGTAAAACAGGTATGGTCTACAGTATCGATAGTCGCTGGGATGTTGATAATCATAAACAATCCGTACGCTGGAATACGATTAATCACGCTTTACGTTATTATAGAGCGTTAAAATCGATGGGTGCCCCTGTGGATGTAATAACAGAAGATAAAGACTTTAATGTCTATCCATTCTTAGTAGTGACAGCTGACCAAGTTGTGGATCTTGATCTCGTTGCTCGTTGGAAAAGCTATGCAGAGCAGGGAGGTCATTTAGTTATAACCTGTCGCACAGCCCAAAAAGATCGTCAGGGACATCTTTGGGAAGCGCCATGGGCTGGTCCTATTTTAGATTTAATCGGAGCTAAAATAAAATTCTATGACATGCTTCCCTCTCCTTACAAAGCACACGTATCGTTTAAGGGCACCGAATATCCGTGGTATTCGTGGGGAGAAAGTTTAGATCCAAATAAATCAACGGAAGTCCTAGTTCGTCATAGTGATCAATACTACCAAGGAGATCCTGCAGCAGTTACACGCAAACTTGGTAAAGGTACAGTCACGTATGTCGGAGTAGACTCCGCCGACGGCAAATTAGAGAATGCACTTATGCGTGAGGTATTTAACCGTGCTTCCGTTCCCGTTGAAAACTTAGCAGAAGGTTTTTATATCGATTGGCGTGACGGATTTTGGGTAGCTACTAACTTTAATGAAAACACACAGACCGTGCCTGGTAATTCAACAGGGCGCAATTATCTGATCGGTTCTCAGGTTGTTCCTATCGCCGGTGTAAGTGTATGGCAGGATAAATGACTTATTATGTTACGATCGAGTAACGCGGATGTAACGTTATTGAATACACCATGAATCAACGTTGAAGAAAGACATAAATAGTCCTTCTTCAATACTGTTAGTAGATACTACTAGGTTAGTGTGTAACAGGTGTTGGTACGTATAAGACCGCTGAAGGGGTTCAGCGGTCTTTTCTTTTTACTGATTGAGCAACTTTTCCAAGTTAGCTTTTGCTTGCGGGTAGTCTGGTCTTAATTGAAGTGCTAATTTAAATTGTTCTAGTGCTTCATCTTTATGTCCTGTATCGGCAAGGCCTTGTCCTAAGTTATTGTGCGCTTCGGGATCGTTTGGATGTAAGGCAATTGTCGTTTTCCATTCTTCAATCGCACTTACAAGATTACCCTGCATTGCATGAATATTTCCTAGTCTGAAATGGGCTTCAGCATCTTTGATATTATGCCTTAAGGCTTCTTCGAATTCCTTTGATGCAGTCGGTATATCGCCTTTGGTCATAGCGATTAAACCAAGACTTGTATGCGCATCGCCATAATCCGGTTTAAGTTCGATGGCTTTTTTATTTTGAATTTCTGAATCGTTAATTTGCTCTAATGCAAAGTATACATTTCCAAGATTATGGTATGAAACTGGATTTGATGGATTATCTTTTATTGCAGTTTTGTAAGTAGCAATTGCTTCAGCTATTTTACCATTTTCAAATTGTGCCGTTCCTAGTGCATTTCGAATGACAGAATCGGTGGGGTTTAAAGCCAACGCTTTATTAAACTGAATAATAGCTTGTTCAGTCTCACCGTTTTTAAGCAGAACTAAGCCTAAGTTATAATAAATTTGAGGATCTTTAGTTTCAGTTGAAACTAGATCGTTGAGTAGCGTTTTAGCACGATCTGTATTTCCTTGTTCAGCTAGGGTAGTAGCTAGTCCTATCTTAGCCTCGGATAACTTAGGGTTTAAGCGAAGCGCTTCTTTGTATTCAGCAATCGCTTCGTCTGGTTTACCAATATCATGAAGTGCTCGTGCTAAATCGTAATGCACGATGGTCAATGATTTAGAGAGGCGTATTGCTTCTTTAAATTCTAAAATGGCATTTTCGGTTTCACCTTTTTCAGCAAGAACTTCACCTAGATCAGCATGTGCTCGAGGGTTGTGAGGGCTTTTTGCTAAGGTATCTTTCCATAGTGTTACCGGATCTGCATACACCAAGTTGCGCTCGATGGTCATGTAGAGAGCTAAAAGACCGATAGCTACTATGATCCAAAGAGAAAACTTTTTAAATATTTTCTCTACACCTAGCACGAGAAGCACACATAGAGCTGCTAGCGGTAAGTACATTCTGCTCTCTGCGATAGGCTGTAGTGCTACAGGCACGAAGCTTGAAGTAGGAGAAAAAATAATAAATACCCACGCGAATAAAAAGCCAAGAGATGGTTTTTTGACTATCAGATATGTGCTTATGCTAAGAATGATGATAAGCGTTAAAGCATAAGGAATAATTAAACCTAGTTCACTCACATAGATTGGACCGTAATCGAAGACGAGCGGCGTTGGTATCAGAGCAAGTTGAAAGTAATGAACGATAGCTCGGCATTCAGTAATTGCATATTCCCATATGCTTACTTTTTGATTAAAACCAATAGACTGATGACTTAATTGAATCATCAGTGCTGCTAGAAACAGCCAGCTCATACTTAGTCCAATATAGTATGCGGTACGCTTGCATATACTTTCACTTATGGACTTTGAAATAAATATCCAATCGTAAAGAAGTATAACAGCAGGAGCTGTTACCATTACTTGTTTGCATGCCATTCCTAAGAAGCAAAAGAGGACAGAAATAATATACCAATATTTAGATACTTTAGCATCTAAGGCTCGTATAAAACTATACAGGGTAAGGAGGTAAAATAGCCCCATTAATATTTCTGCTCGCTGTGAAATATAGGTTACAGCTTCGGTTTGAATAGGATGTATTGCCCAAAGGCTGGTTGCGGCGAGCGCTAGTATCGCACTAGACAAAGATATGTTTTTATCTCGTAAGGTGTTTTCTAATGTTCTTCGAATGATTCCGAATAAAGTCAGGGCTGCAAAAAGATGAATACTTAAATTCACTAAGTGATAACTTAAAACACGCGTTCCACTTAAGGCGTAGTTAACCGCAAATGACAGATTGAGTAGCGGTCTTCCGCTTGGACCAGTGTAAGCAGGTGGATTTAAAACATCCAGAAGTGACCATAAGTTCCTAATCGTAGTATTTTTTTCAATCGCTGGAATATCATCTAGAACAAGCGGTACGTTAAGCGAGTTGAAGTAGGCTAGGCATACAAGGGCTGTAAGTAAAATGACAGCAAGCCAGGTTATGTTTTTAGTCTGCGACTTTGCTTGGTAAGGGCTTGGATTTAAAGCAGGGGCCATCGTCTATGCTCAAAAGTTGAGCATTTATGGCCAAAACGGAAGCATTTTTAGTAGCATCGGGTGTGTCGCTTACTAAAGCTAGCTATCTTGCTAAATGATTAAGGTGATAGACTACACTTAAGCTATTTCACAAGCTCCACCCGCACATGCTACCGTCTGTTTTAATTCTGTAATATCCTCTGACTCTTCTAAGGATGTGTAATCCACAACGCAGTAGGAAAGGGTATTCCATTTTTCTATATCTTTAATGGTAGCAAGTGCTTCGCGAGGTGCTTGTGCATAGGCTTTATCACCTGAATCTTGAAGGAGTGCAATTCCTGTAAAATTTTTACGATGATTCCAAATAAAGTCTGCTACATGTTGCCACTCCTCTGGTCGAACTGTCACGGTGCAGGATACATTGTGGTGTAAGCCGGGTGATTGTTTTTCATGTCTTCTACCAGTGTGCACCCAGTTTTCTTGTACAAGTTTTATATACTCGAGATGTTTGAGTGCAGATACATCTTCTCGGTATATGCCAAAGTCAGGGCCTTCTACAGGAAAAGTGATGACGTCCGTTCTACCGTTAGGATCGTATACACTTTGTTCAACCATGTGAGGGTTTGTGCGTTTGAAATGAATGTAGATAGGGTCATGCACGTTAGTTTGTACTCGTCTAAAATAACGTTTTGCATGATGGGGGTGTAGACCACTACTTGTTCCTAGGAGTAAACTTGCCGTTCCTTCTGGTTTAACACATGTTGTCCGAGCTGCTGGTTGGATTCCAATCGCTTTAGCAACAATAGTATTAACGACTTTTACGATATTTGCTCCACGTTGTAATACCTGAGGGTCTAACAGGATACTTGGTTTATCTAAAATACCGCAGATTGAAACACCTAGAAGCGCTTCACGTTCCGTGATGACACGCGAAATAGGAGATAGGTATTTAAAATGAGTATAGCCTGCCTGTAGTGTGCCTATGAGAGAGGCATGAGCGCATAATCTATAAAAGTCTTCAGGATTTTCGACTGCGTTAGCAGAAATTGTTGTAAGATTACAAAATTGTACTCCAGAAAGTACGCTTCCTTCTTTTAATTCACCTGTGTATCCTAAACCCCGAAGTTCAGTAATTGCAGCCTTATCGACTTTGAGACGTGGATGTAAACCGATTTCAACGCATGGGTTTGCGCCGTATTCTGAATCCTCAACAAAATAGAAACCAGGTTCCCCATATTGTTTTTGTGCTTCAAAGAGTTTATTGAATTGTTCGCGAGTTGCTTCAGAGCGGACGATTACCGCCGAGTTGTTACTTGCTGCACGGTGTGGATGTACACTAAACCAGTCTCCTGTTTTTGCTGCTGCCATTTCATTGTCGTCGGCAGAAAACAGACAAATCGTGGCAGAACGTCTTACTCCTCCCGAGAGAACGGCTTTTGCACCCCACATTAAAATATCATACACCTCAATTGAACGCAGTTTCCTTCCTGCTGCTCCACGCATAATTTCATCCACGCGCGATAGGGTATGAAATAAGGGTTGCGGACCAGGAGCTTTGCCACCTGAAGTTTTTAGGGGCGCTCCAGCTGGGCGTATGAGTGAATAATCAAAGAGTACACTACGTCCGTCTATCGCACTACGCATCAGTATATCTAGAGCATCAGCCCAGCCCTCAATGGTATCTGCTATCACATGATTAATGGGTGGTAGAGTAGTTTTCCGATTAGCGATTTTGGGAAGTTGTGTAATGTGGTGTGTTTGTACAGAGAAACCCACACCGCATCCGCATAATAACAAATAGAGCGTTTCTTTAAAGGCGTCTATGCGGTCTATATAGGTAAAACAACAATTATAGATTCTAGCGTGCTTATTTAAAACAGCTTCACCTCCAAATTGAAGCGAACGCATTGAAGGAAGCACCTTGCGATTACGTACAGCATCAAAGGCAGCATTAATTGAGTCGTGTAAGTAGGTAAAATGAGGGAGCTCGCTTAGGTCGTTTACGTCTAATTCTTTATTTTCAATCATCAGCTGTACTGCATCTGCAAGTGAGGTCTCCTTAAAATGAGATACGTGCATATCTCTTACGCGATTGACTGCTTCGTCCCAGGTTTCGCGGCGTCTTTTTTCAGGATTATAACGTGCATAACGAGAAATTGCGATAAAGTCCTCTAGGCCACTTTGGGCGTGTATTTTGGGTAGTGGAAGATTAGACATGGCATGTATATATAGGGTGACGTGAGGTCTGTATGCTAATGACGATCGATGGTTTAGCAGGTAGAAGTATACTCCTAATTGTGGTGCAAGTATCGTCAAATACTACTGGTAGTGGTGCGGAGGTTATTAAGTGCAGTGATATCCCTCGGCAGTTGTTTAACCGAAAACAATTAATTTTCTCCTTAGAAAATGATCTCACCTGCATTTATTTCTCTGCAAGTAATGCATAGCAATTAATGCATGATGATGCAGTTTGGTTATAGATGCCTTATTGAATCAAGGTGCGATATAGTAAAGCGTGTTGCTTTAGATATGACATGCTACGTGCTTAGTACGTATACCCGTGTGATTATATAAAGATAGGTATATTGGTCTTTATTAGCCTTATTGCTTTTTTATTACCCACTAAGCTGTCTTAAAAATAGTAGGTCTTGAGATTAAGGTTTTATAATCCAGATATTTATATCAACCTATATGATCTAAAGAATGATCAAAGTCTTAACATATCCAATCCTTATACTAGGACTTATTCAGTTACTTACTTTTATTTACAGTAAGCCAAAGGGAGCTCTACCTTTGTCGGAGGATAAGTTAAAGATTAAACGGTATTTAAGATATACACTATTTTTAGTGTTAGGTCTTGGTACTTTAACTTCGTTAAAGGTTTATCTTCAATTACCGCCAGATGCTGTAAGTTCAGAAAGTGGTACAGGATATTCCTATGAAGTAAATGCTGATACCTCTAAACACTATAACTACCAGATGGAGCAACTAGGAGGTAAAGCTAACGTAGCTGTGATGGATTTTAGAAATTGGGTCAGTTCCTTTTGGGAAGGAAAACAGCTTGTTTATTCGATTCTAATACTTACAGGTATTTCTGTACTTATTCTTTTACTTATTTCGAGATTAATTCAGTAAGATTTACTTCTTTAAGGAGACTTCCTTAAGCCTTTGTTGCAGTTGTGCTAAGTATAAGCTTTTAGGTAATACAGGTTTTCCTACCGATTCAGTATAACCATTGCCGCGAAGAGATGGGGTGATAGCACCAATAACCCAGTTTTGTGCTGTGGGTGGATTTTCAATGATCATGGCGTCTGCCTTGCAGTTCCATACTACTTGATTTGCACCAGCCCATCCATGGCCTGTTCCCATATTGCCACGGTCTCTTATATTAATTTCACCTGTGCCTCTACCTACACCTGATATATGTAAATTGTCATAGAGGACTCCTACAGACCAACGATGGTGAGGTCCTGTATCTGCATGAGAAAGTTCAGCGGTGCAGTCGAAGAATACGTTTGGACCAGCGGCAAGTGAATGCATAACAAAATCATGTCTGCCGTTACGTGCGTAGCAGTGCTCTACAAGTGTTAGTTCACCATCAAGAGCAAACGAGTATCTACGACCTCCTGTTATTTGAGATATGGGATCGATACAAGCGCAGTGATTAATCGTTATCCATTTACACTGTTTTTGAACCTGCACACAGCTATAGCCAAAATGTAGCGCCATGACGTTGTTTACCCAGCAATTTTTAGCATGAACAAGTTCAATGAAAACCCAGCCATGGTTCTCATCGGTTGGACTTTTATATTCAGAGTCTCCTCGTAGATTTTCGATACCTACTTCCGTAACGCTAGAATGATCATATTCAGGTAGTATGTATCCACCGCCGTAGTTTTTATCTAGAGCGCATGTGATTGGAGCATCTACCTTTATTTGGTTTCCGTTAATTTCTGTGATTACACGGCTAAAATATAAATCCTTAGATCCTTGGGTCCATTGAACAATCGTTCTGCCAGGATGAAGTGGAATTTGATCCATGTGCAGTGCGTGAATCCAAGCCTGGGTGCTTGGTCTATGAATAATGATCGCTTCACCAATGTGTAGATGAGTAGAATTTTCTACATCAAAACATTTCGAACCTACGGGAACATAGTTTGATAAAATGCGTATACCCGTAGCGCTCGTATTTTCTGAAGATACTTCTTCATCGTCTTCATTACGGCTTTTGCGTTTTGTGTTTCCAATAGTGATGAGCGAGCGCTGTTTTGAGCCAGTAGCTACAAGTATTGTGCCATTATCATTAAAGCCTTCACCTCTGAGTACTACGCCACTTGTCTTAATATGAAGTGTACCGCTGATTTGGTACTTTCCCTTTTTAATTAATATAGCGCCCCTAATTCCATGAGCATCGGGTGTGAGTGTAGAAACATGGTCAATTGCTGACTGCAGTACTTCGGTAGCATCTCCTTCAACAGGGCCTAGTGTATAAACAACCTCAGCTATTGGTAGCGGTAGAGTGCCGCTATGATAGCCAACCTGTGAGAAATCAGGAATTTGATTGCCTAAGGCGTCCTGTCGGTAGGCTAAGCTACCATCTAAATTTTGTGTCACCCAAGGCGTTTCAGCTGATACGTGTTTAATTAATATACTAGCTGAAATGAGTAACAGAAGGAGTCGCATTTAATTTTTATTTTCAATCTTCTTGCTAAAGATTACCTGGCTTGTGCTCGGGAGTAGGGTTGTGTTCCATCCACCGCCTAATCCTTCGATTAGCGTGACACTCGCTTTTAATTGGTTTTGTAGTATCGTTAGGTAAGACTCTCTATTGCTTAATTCTGATACTTCAGCAGCTGCAACGGTGGTGAAATCTACAGTGCCTGCAGCATATTCATTCTGTGCTATACGAGAAGCCTCTGAAGCTTCTTTAACTGCTTCACTTTGAATTACTGCCTCCTGATCTAGGATGCGTAGGCTAGATAACTGATCTTCGATTTGCTGGAATGCGCTTAGTACGGTTTGTCTATAGGTCGCTACGCTAGACTCATACGCTGCTTTAGAAGCGGCGTATTGATCGTATTTTTGACCGAAGTCCAGTAATGTATCTGTAGCACTTGCTCCCAATGACCATACTTTAAATGGAGAAGTAATTAACTGACTAAGAGGTGTACCCTGAAAGCCACTTGAACCTGATAATGTGATAGAAGGGAAAAAAGCTGCTGTTTGAATTCCAATTTTTGCATTTTGTTCTGCCATGAGTCTCTCTGCTGCAGCTATATCTGGTCGTCTTTCCAATAGTTTTGCAGGTACGATAAGCGGTGTCTTAGGTGTATTTAGGTCTAACGTTGGGTTAACAGGGATTGATAGTTCTTCAGGATTTTTTCCGACAAGAACGGCAATAGCGTGTTCGAGTTGTGCTCGTTGTACGCCAACATCGATTGATTGAGCTCTAGCAGAATCAAGCTGCGCTTGAGATGAGATAACATCTCTACGTGCTGCTACACCTACTGCGTATTTATTTTGAGAAATTTTTAGTGTCTTGCTATAATTATCAATCGATATATCGATTAAGCGTTTTTTCTCATCTAGAATTCTTAAATCAATATAATCTGCTGCTAGTGTAGCCTCTGTCGATAGACGAGCATTTGCATAGTTTGCGGCTATGACTTGGGCCGATGCCACATCACTTTCACCTTGTTGGCGTATTTTGCCCCAGAAGTCTGGTGTCCAGGATGCAGTGAGGGATGCATTGGAAATTGAGCTGATTGAATTTGTAGCTGTTTTTGATTCAGCCGCTCTAGAATGTGTACTAGAGCCTGCGATGCCTGCTGAAGGAAGAAGTGTAGTGAAATCTGAACGAGCTAATTGACGTGACTGTTCGTAGTTTGAGGCAAGAGCTTTAAGGCTTTGATTAGAAGTAGCTACTTGGTCTTCTAGCTGGTTTAGCACGGGATCGTTGTATACTTCCCACCAAGCACCTCTAGGACTATCGTCAGAAGGGGTCGCTTCCTGCCAAGTAACACGTTCTTTGAAGGCTGAAGGAGTTGCGGCTTCAGGTCTTTTGTATGTGGGTCCAACCGCACATCCAGCTGTGAGTGTTAGCAGTAAGAACGAAAATGTTTTCGTATTTTTCTTTCTTAACTTGTTACCTAATGAGGTAGAGGTCATGCGTAAAGTTTAAGCTTTAATCTCAGCTGTTGCGTGAGGTGCTGAAGTTGAATGATTTGTTCTTAAGTTTAAAATCCAAGTACGTAAGCGATCAAAGTACAGATAGATCACCGGCGTGGTATAAAGGGTTAGTAACTGACTAACGATTAAACCGCCAACAATTGAAATACCTAATGGACGACGCAGCTCTGCGCCATCTCCCGCACCAATAGCCAAGGGAATGGCACCTAGTATAGCTGCCATGGTTGTCATAAGAATTGGTCTAAAGCGCATAATACATGCCTGGAATATTGCATCACGTGAATTCATTCCCTGCGTGCGTTCTGCCTCAATGGCAAAATCAATCATCATAATTGCATTCTTCTTAACAATGCCGATCAGTAGGAATACGCCAATTAGCGCAATTAAACTAAATTCGGTATTGTAGAGTTTTAAAGCAAGCAATGCACCAAGACCTGCCGAAGGAAGTGTTGAGATAATTGTAAAAGGATGAATGTAGCTTTCATATAGCATTCCTAACACAATGTAGATTGTAGCTATAGCAGCTAGAATAAGAATGGGTTCGTTACTGATAGAGTTCTGATAGCTTCTTGCTGTACCTTGAAAACTGCCATGAATGGAGCTTGGCATGTGGATTAAGTTTACCTGGCGATTTATTGCATTAACCGCATCGCTTAAAGATGCACCGTCTGCTAAATTAAATGATATAGTTCCTGCAACAAATTGCCCTTGATGATTTACTGCAAGAGGTGTTGTTCCCATTTGATATTTAGCAAAAGCGGACAAAGGTATCATCAGTTCTTTTTTTGTACTTACAGCTTGGCCACTTGAAGCAGAACCTTTTCCTGTTGTAGCAATTGAATTTAGGCTCGCATTACGTGCAGCATCCGTAGCAACGGCAGATGAATTGGTTTTTGCTCCAGTGACAGCAACCGTACCAGCTACTGCGTTACTTGCTTGAGATCCTGATATTGCACCGCCTGATGTACTAACGTAAATATTTTTAAGAGAGTCAGGGTTTTCTGTAAATTGATGCTGAACTACCATGATCACTTTATATTGATTGAGTGATTCATAGATTGTGGACACTTGGCGTTGTCCAAAAGCGTCGTAGAGAGTATTGTCTACTTGGCTGGCTGTTAGTCCTAAGCGAGAAGCAGTGTCACGATTAATTACTAAATCTTCTTCTAAGCCTTTATCTTGTTGATCCGTATTTAAATCTTGGAGTGCTGGCTCACGTGTTAATGCATCCATTAATCTAGGTGTCCATATGCGTAAATCGGAGATATTGTCCGACTGAAGTGTATATTGATAAAGAGAGTTGCTTTGACGTCCTCCCATATGAATATCCTGCGATGGAGCGAGGTAGAGATTTGCTCCAGGTATTTTTGCAAGTTTTGGACGTAATCGAGTAAGGATTTGTTGCGTGGTTTCTTTTCGAACAGAGATTGGCTTTAAATCGATGTAGAGTTGACCAAAGTTTGAGCCTCCGCGCCCACCTCCGATAAAACCTACTACCGTACGAACAGATGGATCGTCCTGAACAATTCCAATAAACTGTTTTAGTTTTTCAGACATACGCTGAAAAGAGATACTTTGTTCTCCCTGGATACCGCCGCTTAAACGCCCTGTGTCTTGTTCGGGAAAAAATCCTGTTGGGATTGTAATATATAACCATATATTAAGCCCAATTGTTATCAGGAGCATAACCATCATTGATAAGCCATGACGCAGTGCCCAGTTTAGCGTTTTTTCATATATCCCTACTAATTCATTAAAGAAGTTTTCACTCCATTGATAAAACTTGTTTCCTTTAGCTTTTAAGTCATGTGGTCTCAAAATAAACGCACACATCATAGGTGTGGTGGTGAGTGAGATGAACATGGATATTAAGATTGCTACGGAAAGAGTGATTGCGAATTCACGGAATAGGCGGCCTACGATTCCCCCCATAAGCAGTATGGGAATAAATACAGCTATGAGCGATAAGCTCATGGCAAGCACAGTGAAGCTAACCTCTTTAACGCCTAAGAGCGTTGCTTCCATGCGGCTATAACCTTTCTCCATATACCGCACTATATTTTCCATCACAACTATCGCGTCATCTACAACGAAGCCGGTTGCAATGGTGAGAGCCATGAGCGAGAGATTGTCTAAACTATACTTAAGTAAGTACATTGCACCGAATGTACCAATAAGAGAAATAGGAACCGCAACGCTTGGAATTAATGTAGCTCTTAAATCACGTAAGAAGAAATAAACGACAAATACGACGAGAACGATTGCGAGAGCTAAGCTGAATTCTACGTCTCGTAGAGATGCTCGGATTGTTCTACTGCGATCAACGGCTACGATAAGATTTGCTGCTGGAGGCATTGATGCGCGTAACTGCGGTAGCATTGCTTGAACCTTATCAACGGTCTCAATAATGTTAGCTCCAGGTTGGCGTGATATGACAACAAGTACAGCAGGCTCGCCAGAGGATAGTCCTAGGTTCCGTAGATCTTCTACGGAGTCTATAACGTTAGCTACATCGCTTAGGCGAACCGGAGATCCATTTCGGTAAGCAACAATCAAGTTTTTATATTCTGCAGCAGAACGTGCTTGGTCATTACTATAAATTTGCCAATGCGTTTTATTATCCTCAATTGAGCCCTTGGGACTATTTGCATTAGCTGCAGAAAGTGCTGCTCTGACATCTTCTAAACCTACACCGTATTTAAATAATGCAGTTGGATTAATTTCTGCTCTCACTGCTGGTAAAGAGCTTCCACCAATAGTAACATCACCAATTCCTGGTACTTGAGAAATTTTCTGCTGCAAAATAGTTGATGCAGCATCGTAGAGCTCACCACGACTCATCGTTTTGGATGTCATGGCTAATACAAGCACGGGAGAATCCGTTAAGTTAACTTTACGGTAAGTTGGATTGCTGCGTAGAGCGGCTGGTAAATCAGCACGTGAGGCACTTATAGCTGCTTGGACGTCGCGAGCAGCTCCATTGATATCACGATCTAGACCGAACTGAAGCGTGATATTTGTACTTCCTACGGAACTTGAAGATGTCATTTCTGTAACATCTGCGATTGCTCCTAGATGACGTTCTAGGGGTGTAGCTACACTACTTGCCATTGTTTCAGGGCTTGCGCCTGCCATCGATGCAGAGACAGTAATAGTAGGGAAATCTACCTGTGGTAGTGGTGATACAGGTAATTTAAAGTACGCAGCAATACCCGCAAGCGCTATACCAATCGATAGAAGCGTTGTGGCTACTGGTCTTTTTACAAATATTGTAGAAAAGTTCACGCCTTAGATTCCTCTGTAGTAGCGAGTGTTTCTTGGTTTGATTTCGAGCCGCTAGAGAACCGAGTGAAAGCCAGGTAGATTACTGGTGTTGTAAAGAGTGTGAGTACTTGGCTAACAATCAGGCCACCTACAATAGTGATACCTAATGGGTGTCTTAGCTCGGATCCAGTTCCTGTTCCTATCATGAGTGGAACGGCACCTAACAAAGCTGCCATGGTTGTCATTAAAATAGGTCTAAAGCGCAGTAGACATGCTTGATAAATAGCTTCGCGTGGATTTAAGCCTTCATTGCGTTCTGCATCGATTGCGAAATCGATCATCATAATAGCATTCTTTTTTACGATACCAATTAATAGAATAATACCTACAATACCGATAACGCCTAAGTCACTGCCTACTAAATTTAGCGCTAATAATGCACCAATACCTGCCGAAGGAAGGGTAGATAAAATGGTGATTGGATGAATAAAGCTTTCGTAAAGAATTCCTAAAATAATATACATCACAACTACTGCTGCTAAGATTAAGAATAATTCGTTTGAGAGTGATGACTCGAAAGCAGAGGCAGCACCTTGAAATAAGGTGATTACACTTAAAGGCATACCCATTTCTAATTCTGTTCGGCGCACAGTATCTACAGCTTCTCCTAGAGAGCCTCCTTTAGGCACATTAAATGAAATGGTATTAGCAGGAAATTGCCCTAGGTGATTAATGAGTAGAGGGCTGGTTCTTTCTTCAATGTGTGCAATAGAGGAGAGAGGAACTTGTCCACCGCCGGCTGATGGGACGTAAATTTGAGCTAATGAAGTAGGAGATTTTTGTAAATCAGGCCGCGCTTCCATGATTACTCGGTACTGAGTTGATTGGGTAAAAATAGTAGAAACGATACGCTGACCAAAAGCATCATACAGCGCATTATCTATTGTAGCTGCAGTAATGCCGAAACGTGCAGCAGTATCTCTATCAATTACTACGTAGGCTGATAGTCCTAACTGGGCTTGATCTGTTGCAACGTCTATGAGTTGGGGAGAGCTTTTTAATTTCTCCGTTAATTTACTTACCCACTCAGCAAGGACTTTTGGATCAGCGCACTCTAAGATAAATTGATATTGAGTTCTACTGACTCTGTCGTCGATTGACAAATCTTGTACGGGTTGCATGTAGGCTTGGATACTGCGAACGCTCTGTGTTTCTATGGCCAACCTGCGAATAATTTCACTAGCTGTGTTTTTGCGTTCTTCGCGAGGCTTAAGATTTATAAGCATGCGACCTGTATTGAGTGTAGAATTTGTTCCGTCTACACCAATGAATGAAGATAAGCTAACAACATCAGGATCCTTTAGAATTGCTTCTGCCATAGCATCTTGGTTTTTAGCCATCGCCTGGTAGGAAACACTTTGTGGTGATTCAGTGATTACTTGAATTAAGCCTGTATCTTGTACGGGAAAAAATCCTTTGGGTGTGAAAACATATAAAAGTGCGGTAACACCTAATGTGCCTACTGCGACATACAAAGTTAGTTTTTGGTGTTCTAGGACCCAGTCTAAACTTTTAGCGTATTTTGCAATCATTGCATCAAACCAACGAGCTGCAACCTTACTCCAGTTTGGTTCACTTTCTTGGGATCGGTGCTTAACTAATTTTGAGCACATCATCGGAACAAGAGTGAGGGAAACCACGGCAGAAATAAGAATCGTTACCGCTAAGGTAATCGCAAATTCGCGGAAGAGTCTTCCTACCACATCTCCCATGAAAAGAAGTGGAATGAGTACCGCAATTAAGGATATAGTAAGGGATATAATAGTGAACGCTATTTGTTCAGAACCTTTCATTGCGGCCTCAAGTGGTGAATCGCCCTGTTCTACGTAACGAGCGATATTTTCAATCATAACGATCGCGTCATCTACAACGAAGCCGGCGGCTATCGTTAATGACATAAGAGATAAGTTATTTAAGCTAAATCCTAAGAGGTACATTACCGCTAGCGTACCAACAAGTGAGAGAGGCACCGAAAGGCTCGGAATGATCGTTGCGGGAATGTTTCTTAAAAAAACGAATATAACTAAGACAACGAGAATGACTGCAAGCGTGAGTTCTATTTCTACGTCATGAACACTAGCGCGTATAGTGTTTGTCCTATCTGTTAGAACGGTAACATCAACGGAAGGGGGGAGTGATTCTTTAAGAGCTGGGAGAAGTTTTTGAATATTCTCTACAACACTTATAACATTAGCTCCTGGCTGCCGTTGGATGTTTAAAATGAGTGCAGGAGTTCTGTTCATCCATGCTCCAAGTTTCATGTTTTCTGGAGCATTTTCTACGGTTGCTACATCTTTTAATCTAACGGCAGAGCCATTGCGATACGCGACGATTAGGTTTTTATACTCATCAGGACTTTTTAGCTGATCGTTTGCGTTAATTGTGAAAGCGCGAGTTGGGCCATCAAAATTTCCTTTAGCTGTGTTAACGTTTCCGTTACTAATCGTTGTTCTTAAGTCGTCGATGTTGAGGCCATAGGAAGCAAGAGCCGAAGGGTTAAATCGCACACGCATCGATTGTCTTTGACCGCCACCTATGCTTACAAGTCCTACACCAGGTAGTTGAGAAAGTTTCTGTGCAATGCGAGTATCTGCAAGGTCTTCAACTTCTGTGAGGGGTAATGTTTTTGATGTAAGCGCTAAGGTAAGTACAGGTGCATCAGCAGGATTTACTTTTGCATAGATTGGTGGAGCAGGTAAGTCGCTTGGAAGTAAGTTGCCTGCTGCGTTAATTGCGGCCTGCACTTCTTGTTCTGCGACATCTAAGCTTAGATCTAAGTCAAATTGTAATGTAATGACAGATGCTCCTGCAGAACTAGTAGACGACATTTGCTTTAAGCCAGGCATCTGGCCAAGTTGTCTTTCTAGTGGAGCTGTAATTGAAGAGGTCATTACATCTGGACTCGCTCCAGGATATAATGTCTGTATCTGAATCGTTGGATAATCTACTTCCGGAAGGGCAGAAAGCGGTAGAAATTTATAAGCGACTACTCCCACGATGAAGATAGCTGCCATGAGCAACGTCGTAGCAACGGGTCGTTGGATAAAAATACGTGAGGGATTCATCTTGGGAGTATCCTTATGGGAATACTAACATGTAATGCTGAATTAGTCGGATTTGGATGGAGCGCTTGATCTATCTGAATGTGAACCGCCTTTTTCAGACGGACCCCATTTTGATGGGCTTCCATCCGGATTTTTTCGCTTTCCACGTTTTCCTGCCCAAGGTGATGCAGGACTTGGAATATCAGGAGCTGTTTGAACTATAACCATTGATCCATCTTTTAGTTTATCTGCTCCGTCTGATACAACTCGGTCGCCTATTTTTAGTCCTGATGTAATAGCAACTCTTTCACCTTCTGTTGACCCAAGTGTTACGGTTCGAGCAGAGGCAGTGTTGTCGTCATTAATGATGTATACGTAATTGCCGGTTTGGCTTCTTTCAATCGATGAAGTAGGAACCACGATGTCATGGGTTTCTGTCTCTAATAGCATACGTACATTTACAAACTGATTAGGAAATAAAGAATCGTCATCGTTTGAGAATATAGCTCTTAGTTTGAATGTACCCGTTGTTGTATCGATTTGATTGTCGATATTTTCAAGTACGCCAGTTGCTAACTTTGTAGTCTGGGTTCTGTCATATGCTTCAACAGGAATTGGTTCTCCTGAACGTAGTCGCGAAGCTACTTTTGATACGTAATCCTCTGGTAAGGTGAAAACAACCGTGATTGGTTTTACCTGAGTAAGAACAACAATACCGTTGGTGTCATTTACAGTGACATAGTTGCCGGCATCTACTTGGCGTAAACCAACTCGACCATCAACAGGAGCTTTGATGTGGCAGTAGCTAATATTAAGTTTTGCACTATCAATTAATGCTTGGTCAGACTGAACTAAACCTAGGTTTTGGTTAACTAAGGCTAATTGAGCATCTACTTGCTGTTTTGCAATAGAGTCTTGTTTAGCTAATGCTTGATAACGTTCTAAGTCCAATTGCGCTTCTTTAAGTTGTGACTCTGCTTGAAGCAATTGACCCTCTACTTGATGTAGAGTGTTTTCGTAGGGACGAGGATCAACGAGTGCGATTAGGTCGCCTTTTTTTACAAATTCGCCTTCTTTAAAATTAACACTGAGTAATTGTCCACTGACTTGGGTACGTAGTGTAATGTTGGCAGATGGAACTACTGTGCCTAAAGCAGGAAGATATACATTTAAATTCGATACTTTAGCTGGCGTTACTAGTACAGGCATTGCGCCACCACCTGGACCAAAACCAAATTTACGTCTACCAGCGCCTGGGCCAGATTGATCTGCGGTATTTATGTGATTAACCCACCAAATTGAACCTAAGATAAGAAATACAGTTCCTCCAACGATCCAGAGAGCTCCTGATTTTTTGCGAGGTTGTGAGGTGGTCGAGTTTGATTCCGAAGCGCGTTCGTTATTCATGAATTGCAGCGTGGGTTTTTAAGAAAAAGGGTACCTAGACTAATGAGCACCCCATAAGGGGTGCTATGGAGGTAGACGAAAATGGCACTAATAAGTGACAAATTCTAGCCAGATTCTTGTTCCCTTTTAATACCTGCTTCTAAACTAAGCTGTGATTCGAACCCGGAGGATAATGGTTATATATAAGTTATTTATAATAAACAACTTATATATAGATCTATAGGGTTTTCTCCCCTAAGTCGCTATTAATGGATTCGTGAGAATTGGCGCTGAATTTCTTCCAGCGAAGCCCCTTTAGTCTCAGGTACCATGATTTTTACCCAAATGAGCTGAAGTACCATCATGAAACAGAATAGTAAAAAGATCAGATGTGCAGGTAAGGCCTCGACCATAATAGGGAAAAAGGTAGTAAGAAGCGCAGCAAATACCCAGTGGGTAGCACTTCCAAGGGCTTGGCCTTCTGCTCTGGCTCGATTTGGGAAGATTTCAGAAATGAAAACCCAGATAACAGTGCCTTGGCCTATGGCATGGGCTGCTATAAATGCAAAAATGCAGGTTGGAACGATCGTAAAGTGATGAGTATAGAATGCCCAGGAGCATAAGCCTAAGGAAGCGATATAACCAAAAGAGCCAATATAGAGTAGGGTACGTCTACCAAGACGATCAATGAGGCCTAGACCTACAAACGTGAATACTAGATTTGTGATACCGATCCCTACCGATTGAAGTAAGGCGGCTTTTTCTTGAAGCCCTGTCATCGCAAAAATACGAGGAGCAAAGTAGAGTATCGCGTTAATGCCAGAAAGTTGGTTAAAAAATGCAATTAAGAATGCGAGAATGATCGGGTAACGTAGACTGCTTAAATTTGTTTTATCGCTGGATGTCGTTTGCTGAGCAGCACTGGTAATTTCATTCGCCATGGCTTCACGCTCACTTGCTGATTTTTCAGGATTGATCTGTGCTAAAACAGCTAAGCCAGCTGTGCGGTCATTTTTACGCGTAAGAAGCCAGCGTGGACTTTCAGGAATTCCTAGAGCCATGATTGTATAGATTGCTGAAGGAATAGCTGCGATTCCGAGCATCCAACGCCAGGCATTTTCTCCAAGTCCGCTGAGTAACCAATTAGACAAGAAAGCGATAACAATACCGAATACGATGTTGAACTGAAACATGCCTGCAAGACGGCCGCGTCTTTCTGGGGGTGCGATTTCAGAAATATAAAGCGGGGCGACTACGGTTGATATACCAATACCAACACCTCCAAGAAAGCGTGCGATGATAAAAGTAGTAACCGTATTAGCGAATCCGCATCCTAGAGCGGAAATGATGTAAAGAATGCCTATATAGATGAGCGTTTTTTTGCGGCCAAATTTATCAGTAGGCCATCCGCCAAAGATTGAACCTAATACTGTGCCATAAAGTGCAACAGCCATCACAATCCCATGTGTGCCTGCAGATAAATGCCAGAGTGATTGGAGTTTTTGATCTGCGCCAGAAATTACAACTGTGTCAAAACCAAATAAAAATCCAGCGAGGGCTGAGGTCAGAGACCAAAAGAATATCTTAGCTTTCATTGTGTCAAAGAGGGGTTAGAGGGGTATGCTGTACTTATGCTGTGATTCAGTAGACGAAAGCTCAAGGAAAGAAATTTCCTAATAAATAAATCTAAAAACTAGATTATGGTTTGTCGTGGTAACGGCTTTAACTTACCTTAGACACTAATTTTTATTCGTCATTTACCCCAAGCTATGCGTCTTAAATATTCTGGTTTCTTCTTTTTTATCCTGTTTGGTATTTGTTTAGCTGATTCAAAAATCGATTACACAAAACCTATAGGTGTTGCCGGTCATGATCCTGAAGCTAAAGAGCCCAAGGCTATTAATCGTTTAAGTAGCCGATATAATGAAACATGGTTAAGAGAGCATATACAAGAACCTGCTAAGTGGGTTAGTTATCCAACGCTTAAGAAACGCTCAGAGTGGAATCGTATAGATGATGAAACTAAAAAAGCGATTTTAGCAGAAGCTAATGAGTATAAAACGAAACCTTGGCTCCCTTTGACCGCCTCCATTTCTCTCGAGTATTTAAGAACGGGTAATCGAGCGCATTATTCCTCAATTGCATCAGACAGACAGAACCGTCTACAGACTTATGTTTTAGCTGAACTTGTTGATAATAAAGGAAATTATCTCGATTCAATTTCGGACGCAGTCTGGATGATTTCAGAGGAGAGTTTCTGGGGTATTCCGGTGCATCTATCTCAAATTCAGCGTAGTGGAAATGGTCTTCCAAACGTCGAAGAGCCAACGATAGAGCTTTTCTCTGCAGAGCGTTCCGCAGCCTTGTCTTGGACTTATTATTTAATAGGAGATCGTTTAGATCACGTTTCTCCTTTTTTAAGACAAAGAATCGAATATGAAGTAAATCGTAGGATTTTAACTCCATTTCTTGCGCGTAATGATTTTTGGTGGATGGGGCGTGCTGAAAGAAAAGATCTAAACAATTGGACGCCTTGGATTATATCTAATGTTATTACGAGCGCTCTTTTAGTTGAAAAAGATACTAATCGTCGTGCGGAAATAATTTATAAGTGTCTTCAAATACTGGATAGATATTTAGACGGATGTTTACCTGATGGAGGATGTGACGAAGGTGCTAGCTATTGGAATGAAGCTGCTGCTGCTACCTTTGACTGCTTATCACTACTTGAGAGCGCTACCTCGGGTGGAATTAATATATTTAATGATCCGCTCATTCGAAACATGGGGCATTTTATTTGTACATCACACGTTTCTGGTCCTTGGGCTTTAAATTTTAGCGACTGTAGTGCATTAACCAAACCTAGTCCTGTCCTGCTTTATAGATATGGTATGAAAACGAATGATGAAAGTATGCAGGGGTACGGTGCGTGGTTGGCAGGTCAAGAGGGTGAGGGTATGAATTTTCGATCCAGTTTTAACCGCTCATTACCTGCATTATTTAGCTACGATAAATTAAAAACTATTTCTTCTAAGGAGCCTTTAGAAAGAGATTGTTATCTTCCTGATTTACAATTGTGCACCGCAAGAGATCAGGATGGATCCAGTCGTGGTTTATATTTTGCGATGCGTGGATATTTTAACGCTAAAAGTCATAACCATAATGACGCCGGTAGTTTTATGGTCTATGCCTCTGGGTGCCCTGTTTTTATTGATCCTGGTGTAGAGGGTTATACAGCTAAAACGTTTAGTTCAGAGCGATACACCATATGGACTATGCAGTCAGCCTATCATAATCTACCTACCATTAACGGCTATATGCAGGAGCATGGTAGGCAGTATGCGGCACAGGTTTTGCGCTATGAGCAAAATGATAAGCACGCTTTGATTCAGATGGATCTAGCCAAGGCATATCCAAGAGATGCTCAGGTTATATCTTGGAATAGAACTTTAGAACTTATTCGTAAGGATAGGTTAATTATCACTGAAAATTATCAATTATCTAAGGTAAACGTACCTGTGGTGCTCAACCTTATGACCGCTGGTGAAATAGAATCACTAGTCCCAGGTAGTTTTGTCATTAAAACGGGTACTGAAAAAAATCCTGGAGGTAAGGTAATGATTAACTACGACAGTAAACGGCTACGTGTACGAATTGAAGAAGTCTCGTTACAAACGAGTGATTTGAAGAGTGTATGGGGAAATAAGTTAAGACGTATTCAATTAATTGATGAGCATAATTCACTGAGTGAATCATATTCGATCGAGGTTAGGGAAATGTGATTAAGCGAATTTAGCTTAACGATTAAAAAATGCTTGTGAGGTTCACCCGATAATACGTACACAGTTTAGGTATTAGTTATTTGGATAAGCTAAATTTAGTTCGTAGTCGAGAGGACTCTTATAACCAAGTGATGAGTGTGATCTCTTTCGGTTATAGAAGCCCTCGATGTAATCAAAAATCGCTGCCTT
>Ga0316231_1001304_pt1 | contig 28241 bp, 15 predicted proteins | sample TBH18027metaG_FD_206002 | JGI IMG/M metagenome (GOLD analysis project Ga0316231, IMG submission 206002) | Freshwater microbial communities from Trout Bog Lake, Wisconsin, USA - TBH18027 | ecosystem: Environmental > Aquatic > Freshwater > Lake > Hypolimnion/Profundal zone | place: USA: Wisconsin... | reverse complement strand
TCTCAAGGCGATCCTGTTGCGGAAAATCTTCGCCGCGCTGCGGCCCGGCGGCCGCCTGTTGCTGCGAGACACGATGGCGGGCGCGAGTTCGGCCCACGGTTGGGTGGCTCGGAGCGAGAGATGGGCGGTCCGTCTCGGGCGCCACCGCACGCGCCATGGCCTGCATTTTGAAACCGATCAAGCCCACCTCGAGCTGTTGCGCGCGGCGGGTTTCACTCAGGTCGAGCTTCGCGGCAACTCCGGCCTCGGCTCGAATGTTCTGATCGTGGCCGGCAAAGCGCCGGCTTGAGCAGTTTCCGGACTCCCTTTTGCGATCCACGCGCTTACGGGCTATGGTGGCGGGTATTCTTGATGCATCATGTCTACCACTGCCAGTACTAACACGAACCGCCCCGAGGGCGCGGCCGGGCGCCCCACCAACCGCCTGGCCCGCGAGCATTCCCCCTACCTCCTCCAACACCAGCATAATCCCGTGGACTGGCATCCCTGGGGCGAGGAGGCCTTTGCCCTGGCGCGCGCCCAGGCCAAACCGATCTTCCTCAGCATCGGCTACTCCACCTGCCATTGGTGCCACGTCATGGAACGGGAGTCCTTCGAGCACCAACCCACCGCGGCCTTTCTCAATGCGCATTTCATCGCGATCAAAGTCGACCGCGAGGAACGGCCGGACGTCGATCGCGTCTATATGGCCTTCGTCCAGGCCACCGCCGGCCAGGGGGGCTGGCCGCTGAGCGCCTTTCTCACCCCCGAGTTGAAACCCTTCTATGGCGGCACTTATTTCCCGCCCGAACCCCGCCACGGGCGTCCGAGTTTCTTGCAGGTGCTCGGGCAGATCCAGCAGGTGTGGCAGACCCGCCGTGAGGACGTCGTGGCCTCCGCCGCCCAGATGATCGAGCGGCTCCAGCAATCCGCCGCCGTCGAGGCCGGCGGCGATTCACCCTTGACTCCCGAACTCCTCCGGCAGGCCGGTGAGATCCTGCAACAGGCCTACGACCCACGCCACGGCGGCTTCGGCGGCCCTCCGAAATTCCCCCAGCCCAGCCAGCCCGCTTTTCTCCTCCGCTACGCCAAACGCTTCCGCGAGGCCCCGGCGACGGAGATGGTGCTCACCACGTGCGATCGGATGGCCGCCGGCGGCATCCAGGATCAATTGGCGGGCGGCTTTGCCCGCTATGCCGTGGACGCGGAGTGGCTGGTGCCCCACTTCGAGAAGATGCTCTATGATAACGCCCAACTGGCACAGCTCTACCTCGACGCCGCCGCCATTAGCGGCGACCCGCGCCATGCCGGCGTCGCCCGCGACATCCTCCATTATGTGCGCCGCGACATGACCCATCCCGAGGGCGGGTTTTTTTCCGCCGAGGACGCTGACAGCGAAGGGCACGAAGGGAAGTTCTATTGTTGGACGCGATCGGAATTGGAGGGCTTGCTGACGCCTGAGGAATTCGCCGTGTCCGTCCGGTATTTCGGCATCACGGAGGCCGGCAACTTTGTGGACCATAGCCACCCCGCGCCGTTGCGCGGCCAAAACGTGTTGAGCATCGTGGACGCCGCACTCGAAGGCCAGGAATCGGGCCTGCTCGCGTCGGCCAAGGCCAAACTGCTCGCGGCCCGCGCCCAGCGGATCCGTCCCCAGCGCGACGACAAGGTCCTGGCCTCCTGGAACGGGCTTATGTTGGGCGCCTTCGCCCGTGCCGGCGCGGCGTTGGACGACGAGGCCTTTCGGTCCACAGCCGCCGCCAACCTGGCCTTCCTCCGCAGCCGCCTTTGGGACGCCCCCTCGCAAACCCTCTTCCATCGCTGGCGCGACGGCGAGCGCGATTCCGTCCAATTGCTCAGCGGCTACGCCTTTCTCCTGGCCGGAGTCATTGATTTCTACGAAGCGACGCTCGACCCGGCCAGCCTCGATTTCGCCCTGGCCCTGGCGCAGACGCTGCTCGCCCGCTTCTTCGACGACGCCCAAGGCGGCTTTTGGCAAAGCCTGCCCTCAGCCCCCGACCTGGTCCTCCGGTTCAAGGACGACTATGACGGCGCCGAGCCGTCGGGCAACTCCGCGGCCACCCTGGCCCTGCTCCGGCTCGGGAAAATTACCGGCCGCGCGGACCTCACCGCGGCGGCGGAAAAAACCCTGCGGTTTTTCGCGACCCGGCTCGAGCGCTTTCCCCAGGCCCTCCCCCTCCTGCTGAGCGCGTTGGATTTTTACCTGGATGAACCGTTGCGGGTGGTGATCGCGGGCGACCCGGCCAGCCCGGAGACCCGCCGCCTGCTCCAAACCGTTCATTCCGTTTTCCAGCCCAACAAGGTCGTCCTCGGCAACCGCGGCGCCGTCGAACCCTTCGCGCGCACCTTGCCGACGCCCCCGGCCGGCCCCGTCGTTTATCTCTGCTCCGGCACCGCCTGCCAGGCGCCGACTTCCAATCCCGCCGTCATCCGGGAGGCATTGGCATGCGCGTCCTGATCATCGGTTGTGGCTACGTCGGCCTGCCCCTCGGCGCGGAGTTGGTGCGGCAGGGCCACGAGGTCTTTGGCCTCCGGCGGACCGACCGCGCCCTGGCCGAGATGACCGCCGCCGGAATTCAACCGCTCCGGGCGGACATCTCCCAACCGACGCAACTAGCCCGCCTCCCGGCCGAATATGATTGGGTCGTTGACGCCGTCTCGGCCACCGGTGGCGGCCTCGAGGACTACCGCGCGGTTTACCTCGAAGCCGCGCGCCACCTGGTTGCCTGGCTCGGCGCTCAACCACCCGCCAAATTCGTCTATACCAGCAGCACGGGCGTCTATGGCCAAACCGACGGCTCGACCGTGGACGAGTCCAGCCCCACGGAGCCGGCCGCCGAAACCGCCCGAGTCCTCGTCGAGGCCGAGGCCGTGCTGCTCGCCGCGGCGCGCCAGCAGGCCTTTCCGGCGGTGATCTTGCGCTTGGCGGGGATCTATGGCCCGGGCCGCGGTTACTGGCTCAGGCAGTACCTTCAAGGCGAGGCGCGGATCGAGGGCGACGGAGGGCGGCTCTTGAACATGATCCACCGCGACGACGTCGTCGGCGCCATCCTCGCCACCCTGCGGCGTGGCCGCGTCGGCCAGGTGTATAACGCTGTGGACGACGAACCGGTCTCACAACGCACGCTTTTTGAGTGGCTGGCCAAGCAGTATGGCGGCCCCCTGCCGCCGACGGTGCCCCCCGATGCCCTCGCCCAGCGGAAACGGGGCGTGACCAACAAACGGATCTCCAATCGTAAGCTCACCACGGAGTTGGGCTATGCCTTTAAATATCCGACTTTCCGGGAAGGCTTCCTGGCGCTTTGAGTAACCGTGCTTCGCACCCCCTCCTCCCGTAGCGGCGTCTCGCCGGTTCGCCCCAACCCTCGGGGCGAAGGAGGAGTAGAGCGCCGCACGATTCCTTTCAGATCCAGGACAAAGCAAAGGAATCGGAGCTCGGCATCCCCAGCCGACGCTCTCGACATCGACCGTCCGTATCGTTTATGACTTGGACCACAATTGCAAAAAATGAATCTTCGAATCTTGGGCTGGTTGGGGATGGCATCGGTACTGATGGGCGGGGCCGCCTGGGCGGCTAGCGAGTCGGGCAACTTGTCGAGCACGGAAACAGGCCGCCACCTCGCCCCCGCCCAGTTGCGCTGCGAGTACTTAAAGGATCCGCTGGGCCTCGATACCACCCATCCACGATTGAGTTGGATCCTCACCTCGAACCAGCGTGCCCAAGCGCAGACCGCCTATCAGATACTGGTGGCGGCGAGTGAATCACTGCTCACACAAGACCGGGCCGACCTGTGGGATAGCGGCAAGGTGGTGTCGGGCCAGAGCCTCCAGGTGGAGTATCAGGGCAAAGCCCTGGCCTCGCGCACCTCCTGCTATTGGAAGGTCCGGGTCTGGGACAAGGCGGACCGGCCGTCTGCGTGGAGCCAGCCGGCTTTGTGGTCCATGGGGTTGCTCAGTCAAACCGAGTGGGCCGCCAAGTGGATCGGACGCGATGACGGCCAGAGTTCGGGTCCCGGAAACGGCCGCGAACAGTTCCTCCCGGCAACCTTCCTGAGAAAGGAATTCACCCTGGGAAAACGCCCGGCCAAGGCCGTCCTCTACCTCACCAGCCTCGGCGTGGCGGAACCGCATTTGAACGGTGACAAGGTGGGCGAGGATTACCTCTCGCCGGGCTGGACCGATTTCCGCCAGCGCGTTTATTATCGGGCTTACGACGTCACCACTCGGCTCAACGTCGGCTCCAACACCCTGGGGGCGGTCTTGGGCGACGGCTGGTACCGGGGACATTTGAGCATTATCGGACAGAACCTCTACGGCAAGCAGACCCGGCTGCTCGCACAGCTTCATCTCTGGTTTGCCGACGGATCCACTCAGGTAGTTGTCAGCGACGCGACCTGGAAGGGCGGATTTGGACCGATCCTGGAAGCCGACCTCTACGCCGGGGAAACCTACGATGCGCGCAGGGAAATCCAGGGTTGGGACCAGCCCGGATTTAATGACTCCGATTGGAAGTCTGTGGACCTGGGCGCGAGTGTGAACCCCGCGGTAGAAGCCAATCCCGGCGCGCCCGTCCGGCGCACCGGCGAAATCCCGACCGTCGCCCTCACCCACCCCAAGCCCGGCCTCGCGGTGTTCGACTACGGGCGGAACTTCTCCGGCTGGACCCGCCTGCGCCTCAAGGCCCCCGCCGGAACGAGAGTCGTCATGCACTTCGGCGAAATGCTCAACCCCGATGGCACCGTTTATCGGAAGAACTTGCGCGCGGCGCGCGCCACCGACACCTATGTTTGCCGGGGTGGCACCGAGGAAACCTGGGAGCCGCGCTTCACCTATCATGGATTTCAGTACGTCGAGGTCGAAGGGCTGCCGACCAACGCCGGTCCGAACACCCTGCGAGCCATCATCGCCGGTTCCGACCTGGCACCCACCGGGAACTTCGAGTGCTCCGATCCGATCATCACGCGCACGGCCGCCAACGAACGTGTCACCATCCGCGCAAACCTCGTGGATCTGCCGACCGACTGTCCGCAGCGTGACGAACGGATGGGGTGGACGGACTATCACGAGGTGGTGGCCAGTACGCTCTACGAACAGGATGCCGCCTCCCTGTTGACGAAATGGATGACCGACCTGGTGGACGCGCGTTTCCCGGATGGGGCCTTTTCACAGATCGCGCCCGATGTCCATCACTTCCCGTGGTCTCCGGGATGGGCCGACAGCGGCGTCTTGATCCCCTGGACCCTGTATTGGGTCTACGCAGACACCCACCTGGTCGCGCGGTATTACCGAGAAATCGCCGGCCATCTCGACTCGTACAAAGCCCGCTCCCAGGGTTTCGTCGTCCACCCGATCGGCTATGGCGATTGGCTGGCCCCGGACATGTCCACCCCCAAGGACCTCATCGCCACCGCGCTCTACGCCCGGTGCGCGGAGGTTATGGCGGAGTTGGCCCGCGCCTTGGGCAAGACTGACGAGGCCTCGGCGTTTGCGACCTTGCATCGTTCCATCCGCACCGCGTTTCAACAAACCTTCATCGCGCCCGACGGCACCATCGGCAGCGATTCCCAAGGCGGCTATGCCATGGCCTTGGCCTTCGATTTACTCGATCCGGAGCAGGCTCGTCACGCAGCCGATAAACTGGTCGCCGCCATCGCTAAAAAGGACGGCCATCTCTCCACGGGGATGGTCACCACGCACCTCTTGCTCCCGGCGTTGAGCCGAGCCGGGTGTACGGAGGCCGCCTACCGTCTCTTCGCCACCTCCAGTTTCCCCTCTTGGGGCTACTTCCTCCACATGGGCGCCACCAGCATGTGGGAACGCTGGGACGCCAAAACGGAGAAGGGCTACCACCCCGATGGCATGAACTCCTTCAACCATGCCAACCTCGGCACCTGCACCGAGTGGTTCTATCGGAGTGTGCTGGGGATTGACTCGACGGAACCGGGGTTTGGCAAGCTCCTCCTCCGGCCCGAACCGGGCGGGCATCTCCGGTGGGCCAAAGGTTACTACGATTCGCCCCACGGTCGCATTGGCAGTGATTGGGAGATCAAGAAAGGCCAGTTCATCTGGAAGATCCAGATTCCCGCCAACACCACCGCGACCCTGAGCTTGCCGCGGCATGGTCCAGTCACCATCCAGGAAAACGGCCACACCGTGTGGGCCCACGGCGCCTTCCGCCCCGGGGTGCTCGGTCTTTCCAGCGCCAAGCTGAACACCGACCGCGTTGAGATCCAAGCCGGTTCGGGCAGTTACCGCTTCAGCGTCACCGGCGCAGGGCTCAACCCCTAGATCGGTTCATTCGTAAACCTCGCACTCGGCCACGGCCATCTGGGACCCCTTTTGGTTGGGGCCGTCCGGTTTTACCGAGCAGACACGCACAAACTGGCCCGCCGACGCCGCGAACTCGGCCTCGAACGGTTGGCCGTTCAGACCCTCGCCAGTCCCCACGGTCCGCCAGGTCTTTCCGTCCACGGAGAGCAGCAGCCGCAATTGCGTCGGGAATCCCCCCTCCCCGAACGTCACCTTCACTCGCCGGACCGGGTAGGGACGGAGCAGGTTCACTTCAAAAGTCCACGCCCACTCGCCCCCGGCCAGGGCGGTCGTGTCGGACCGCCCATCGACGCCCAGCCGGGCGAAATGAGTGCCCGCGTTCACCTCCAATTCGTGCGAGCCGTCCAGGCTGAGCAGGCGGGCCGGTTTGCGAAAGGCCAGGTTGCCCGGCGGCCGCTCCGGCTGGGCCCGGCTCGCCGCCAGGCCGGGCCGTAGCGCCTTGAGCACCTCCAATTGCGACCGGTCCAGGCTCCCATCGCGGAACAGCAGCACATCGATGGACACCACTCCGCCCGCCCGATTCACGTCGGCGATGTAGTCGACCAATTCCCGCTTGGAATAGCGCACGCCCGGCATGGCCCAGGCGGCGCCGATGGCCGAGCTGCCGCTGCCCAGGAACGAGAGGATGTGCCATTGCTCGCCTCCGGTCCAGCGGCTGACTGGTTGGTCGTGAAACTGGTTCTGCTCGCCGCAGGTGAAATCCTCGAACCGCGAGTAGGCTCGCACCCGATCCTCGACGCCGGGATTGAAAGCGAGGATGCGGCCGGGGTTCCCGGCCTTAAGGCCGCGCGCCAGGATCTCCAACTTCTGCTCGTTGTAGCCGATAAACCGATAGCTGCCGTCCACCCACCAGCCTGCGACTTTGGCGCCATAGCGCTCACCGTATTCCTGGACCACGGCAGCCCATTTGCGAACGTAATCCTCGGGCACCGGGTCCCTCCATCCCAGCGCCGGACCGGCCTTCGGGTCCTGTCGCGGACCGTCGCCGGTCCAATAAAGCATCAGCGGGATGTTCCGCTTGTGGAGCGCCTGATAAAGGTCTTCAACCAGGTCGCGGGTGGCGCAGGCCTCCCCCGGTTGGTAGCCGGTCAGGCGGTCAAAGGTCGCATTCGGCGCGATGAGGAACCGCGTCCGCTGGTGCATCGTGAAAAACACGTAGCCCGCTCCCGCTTCGCTCATCTGGCCCGCGAAGCGCTCGACATCGAACTCCCGCACACATTCATCCCACGACGTCCGTTTCCCCAGGCTGTGGATTTGGCTCGGCTCGTTCTGCAAATCCTCCAGGTAATGAACGAACACGCCATACCCGGCCCGCTGGAACCAATCGGTATGCGGGTGGTTCGTCTCGGCCCGCGCGGCCCCGACCAGGACCCAGGCGGCCAGAGGCAGCGTTGACAGCCAACGTAACGGCAAGCGCGGTGGTTTCATGATGGATCGAATCCTAACGCCTGGCGCCCCACAGGGGAAGGCCCGAAACGGCACGTTACTTTTCCCGCTTGTCTATCCCCTCCGCAACCCGCATTCTCCTAATAGTAAATTGAAACCGCACCTGAATGATTACCACCGATTCTCCCTCACCCGCGTAGGGCTTGGTATAGGCAGCGCCGGCAAGCGCTTTATGAGTCCCAGTTGGCTTTTTTGCGGTGCGCTGGCAGTCGTGCTCGCCGCAGCGCCCCCTGCCTTTGCCATTCCGACCCGCGGCGGGCACCTGGACGCCCTCCCGGACATGCGCCTCAACCGGGACCTGGGCGACAAGGCGTTGAGTGAGCCAATGGTTCAACTCCTCTCGAGCGAAAGCCTCGAAGCCCGTGTCCAGCGCATCCGGCGTTTGGCCGACGCAGGCAATCCGGTGGCGGAGCTTGGACTCGCCGGCTTGTATGCCAAGGGCTTCGGGGTTCCCCAGAACCTGCCAGAAGCCGCCAAATGGTGCCAAAAGGCCGCCGAAGCGGGCGTGCCGCTGGCGCAGACGTGGCTGGGTGAAATGTATGCCGCCGGCGAGGGCGTTCCCGCCGACCCGGCGCAAGCGCTCCAATGGTACGAAAAGGCGGCCGCCAAGGGTTTTGCCCCGGCTCGGTTTGACCTGGCTGTGGCCATGACTTTTGGTGCCGGCACCCCCACCAATTACCCGGAAGCTCTGCAACTCTTTAAGCAGGCCGCCGAATCAGGCCACGTCCCCTCCACCTACCAGGTGGGAATCGCTTACAAGAAGGGACGTGGGGTAATCACCAACGATGACGAAGCCCTCAAATGGTTCGCTCAAGCTGCCGAGAAAAACTTCCCTATGGCCCTGGGAGCTGTTGCGGCCTACTATTTGGATCACGGGCAGCCCCAGAACGCCAGCCCCTTCGCGGAGCGCGGAGCCCGTCAGGGCGACCCGCTGAGCGAGGCCATCTGGGGCCTCCTCTTGATAGACGGCAAGGTCGTCCCTCGCGATTACCCAGCCGCAGCCCGCCAATTCGAGAAGTCCGCCCAACACGGACTCCCCTTCGGAGCGGCCAAATGGGGCTACTGCTTGATCACCGGCACCGGCGTCTCCACCAACCTCACCGAGGCATTAAAGTGGATCCGCTATGCCGCGGACCATAACGACGACCTCGCGCAAAACGCTTTAGGGGTCTGTTATGATGACGGCACCGGGGTTGAGGTCGACCATGCCAAGGCACACGAACTCTTCCTGAAAGCCATCGCCCAAGGCAGTCGCCCCGCCATGTTAAACCTCGGCCGCCAATACGACAAGGGATGGAGTGTCCAAACCAACCTCGCCGAGGGCTTCGCCTGGACCAAACGAGCGGCTGAACTCGGTGAGAGCCAAGCCCAATACGTCCTGGGCCTTCGTCTCATGCTCGGCAACGGGGCCGCCGCCAATCGCACCGAGGGGGCGCGCTGGCTCCGCCTGGCCGCCGAGCAAGACCACCTGCAGGCCATGATTAGCTTGGCTGACCATCTGGCCCTGGACCCGGTGGCGGCCAACGTCGAGGAAGCGAGGCAGTGGTATCAAAGGGCCGCCGACCAGGGCTCCGCGGTGGCCGAAGTGCGGCTGGGCCTGGGCTACGCCAAAGGCCCCGGTGTGACCAACGCCCTCACGCACTTAACCCGGGCGGCCCAGCAAAATAGCCTCGAGGCCATGCTCTGGCTGGCCCTTCTTTACCTCAAAGGCAACGAGTCCTGGCAGGATCATGCCCTGGGCTTCCATTACCTTCGCCAAGCCGCTGACGGGGGCCTTCCCGATGCGGAATATCTCGCCGGCGAATGTGCTCGCGGTTTTGGCGGCGCAACATTCGATTCCAAGGCGGCCTTCACCTGGTACGAAAAGGCCGCCCGTCACGGGCATGCCGACGCCCAGTTTAAGACCGGGGTGGCGTGCCTCCAGGGCGACGGTACGCCGCGCGACCCCGAGTCGGCCGTGCGCTGGCTCGAGGCGGCGGCCAAACAGGGCCATCCCTTTGCCTGCGGCCAATTGGCCCGGTTGGCTCAGGACGGCACTGGCACGCCCCGGGACGCGGTCCAGGCCCTGGACTGGTTCAGACGCGGCGCCGAGCTCGGTGACCCCTCCGCCCAAATGGATTTGGCCCGCGCCTACCGCTTCGGGCGAGGCACCCCGCCGGACGAATCACTCTGCGCTTTCTGGTGCAGCCGGGCCGCCACCAACGGTTGGCCCGAGGCCCAACGCTCCCTGGGCCTGACCTGGCTCATGAAAACCAACTCCTCCCCCGAAGACCTCCGGGAGGGCTTTCGGTGGCTGCGGGCCGCGGCCCAAGCCGGCGATGCCGAAGCCCAAGCCCGCATGGGACTCCTCCTGTTCTCCGGAAAGCTCGCGCCTCGCGACCCCGTCGAGGCGACTAAGTGGTCTTGGCGCGCCGCCCTCCAGGGGGTGGCCGCGGCCCAGAATGCTCGGGGCTATTCCCTGGCCAACGGTATCGGCGCCGAAACCAACCTGATCGAGGCCTACAAATGGCTCTCCTTGGCCAATGCGCAGCAGGACCCCCAGGCCCGCATCAACTTCCCCGCCCTCAAACCCAGGCTCACCCCTGAGCAGATCGCCGAGGCTGAAAGCCTGGCCGCGGCTTTCAGGCCGAAGCTCGAAATAGTGAGGACTTGCCCCTCCCTCAGGCTCAGAGAATTCCTCACGGCCCTATCGCCTGCCCGCCCTAGCCCTCAGGCCGAAGCAAGATAGCCCCCCGCATTATTCCCCGTGACCGGCGCTACCGGCGCGAGGCACGGCTGCTATCGCGCCTGCCTCCCCCTTTGCCCTTCAGCCCAACGGCCTGACCCATTCCAGCCCAGGCCACCGGCCTGGGATCAAACGCCCCACCCTTCCCGAGCGCCATCGGCTGAAGAGTGACGATTAAATTTCCCCAGGGGAAGAATAATTGTCATTGACCAATCGGCGCGGCCTCATACCAGCCCGCCCCCTTTTGCCGGTCCCCGAGAAAGGCATCATACCATCGGTGGCGCCGGGAGCTCCAGCGACTCATAGCGGCAGGCTGAAGCGAGCATCAAGCGAAGTGTTTGGATGTGTGAGCACTGACGGCAACCGCCGCCGGCTCGAAGGTGTAGTCGGCGGGCGGGTTACCGTTGGCGCGGAGCGCTTCCTGAGCGTCGAGCACGCCACGGCCGAAGCGGTTCACGTAGCCCAGCACCTTGAGCGCCTCAGCCACGACGGGGTTGCGGTAAGCGGTCTGGCGCGGAAAATTGGACGGGGAGACCTCGCCATAAAGCCCACCGGGATTGTTGATTTCGATGTGATCCGTGAACCGGTGAAAGCGCACGGGCGCGCTGGACTCGTAATTGCGGTGGCAGATGGCATTGAGCAGGAATTCCCGCACGGCGGACCGGGGGAAATCCCACACGGTTTCATCCCGCAAGTTGGTCACCCGCACGGGACGGGCTTCCAGAATCCCGTCCAGCAGGGCGTCCAGACTATGCACCATTCCCAAAAGGTTTTCGCTGTATTCCCGCGCCCCCTGTACCGGCGCGGTCAAGCTGTCCCCGCCCAGCCGCAGGTATTGCACGTAAGCCCCCGGAAGGAAATGGCGGGGATGTTTGCCAAACGCCAGCAAGCCGGCGTGCGTCGGGCAATCGCGCCTCAGATCGTAGAACCGCAACGCCGCTAGTTGTTCCTCGACGCTCCGGTTGTTGGCGCGGACGACCTCTTCGGCCACCGCCGCCTTGCGGTAGACCTGCAGGAACAGGTCAATTTCCAGGTCCTCCAGCCGCGCTTCGCGGCAGGGGCGCGCATCGAAGGTGCGCGCCATGGCCACCCGCCGTTCCGAGAGCATCCGTTCTTCGCTCTCGTTGGCGGTGGCCCGGCGCGGCCCAACGCGGATATGCACCCGCCCTTTGCAACGCACCGGCGGCAGGTCCAATGGATGCACCTCCACCACCACCACGTCGCCCGAGCCATCGGACAACGATATACGCCCCACCGTCATCACCGGCTGGGGCAGAATCTCCCCATCCTGCCTCAATCCGGCCACGTTGCGCAGCAGGGCGTCGTCCACCTTCAAACCGCTCGCCTGGCCCGTCTGGTCATGCACCCCAATGAGCAGGAAGCCGGGCTGCCCGTGATTGGGCAAATCGTTCGAGAACGCGCAAATTGCCTCGCGGAACTTGGTCGTGTCGTTAGTCGAGATCGTACGCTCCACCCGGTCGGATTCCAGGTCGGCCATCAAAGCTAACAGTTCATTCTCGCTGATCATGGGTTCAGTTTAATCCCAATGGCTTTCCACCGCCAGACGCAAGGTCACGCGGCCGGATTCCCCACCCCTTTCGCCGACCATCGCCTCGTCCTCAGAGACCGCGGCCGCTTCGTCTGCGAGCCCGACACCCTCGGCCGTCACGGCGACACCTTTGACGCCGCCAAACTCGCCCTCCACGCCCTCACCGACTCCTCCGGTGCCCTCGCCTCCCTCGCCGGCATCTACTACGGTCCCAACGACCCCCTCCGCCACCTCCCCCCCCGCGGCCCCTGGCGCTAGGCCCCCACCCCCGCGCCTGCCTCCCCCTTTGCCCTTCAGCCCAACGGCCTGACCCATTCCAGCCCAGGCCACCGGCCTGGCATCAAACGCCCCACCCTTCCCGAGCGCCATCGGCGCGGCCTCATACCAGCCCAGGGCCTTCGCCCTGGGTTTTGTTGGGGCACCTGCGCCCGACAATCCCAACGGGATTCCTTCCACCAGCCCCAGGTTGCGCCGCCCCCGGCGCTGCCTTGGGTAACCCGCGCCAAACCCAAACCACCCCAACGGGATTGCTGCCCACCCCCATCCCATCCGCGCCGCCGCCAACTCCTCACGCCGACGGCGTGGCGCGTACCAGCCCTGGGCAATTCCGCGAAGCGGAAGCCGCCCAGGGAACCGCCCTGCACCTTCCTGTCCGCCCTGCCAGGGGCGGTGCACCCACCGAATCGTTGCCCTGGAAATGACGCTCTCATTCGCCCCCCAACCCCAGCGCCGGCGGCGCACCCTGTTTATACCTCACGCTACCCCAGAACACCCCCAGCCCCACCCGGGCGGCCCCAATCCCGGATCATCAGGCTGCGCGGCATATTGCCCCCCCCTCAGGTGTCATCAATGATCCCAGCACTGATGAGCTTCTGCTGCCCTTCCAGCGTGAGTTGAAAGGTGGCGACAGCACCACGGATGGACGTTAGAACGCCTCGCTCAAGCGGACGCGCTTTGTCATACCGGCCATGCGGTCCGGAATGCCAGGTCCCGCAAGCAACATGCCGATTTCGCTTCCTGTAAGGCCCGTGGACGTGTCGGGCAGAGCGTCACATACTCGCTCAAGCGCAGTAAGATGAAAATCGGGGATCATGTGGCAAGGAGAGCAGCAACTCTTGCGACGCATTTGGCCAGGTCGTCCCGCAGCTCGTAAACCCAAAAGCGGCAAACCTGCCAGCCGAGGCTCTGGAGCTGAAGGTCTCTCCAGTAATCGTCATCCTTGCGTCCACCGCGTGCGGTTCGGTGGACGGACTCGCCGTCGACCTCAATGTCCAACTTGTTTGGACCGAGGATCGCGAGGTCGAGAAAGCGACCGGCAATGGGATATTCGAGCACGGTGCTAATGCCTGCCTGAGTGAGAGCCTCGGCGAGCTTTATCTGCCAAGGAGATTGAGGTTCGCGTTCGGACCGAGTGCTGGTGGACCAACCGGGCAGAGTACGGCTGGCGAGGTTTTGGAGGTGAGGGAATCCGCTGGCGAGCGCCCAGTCGCGGTTACCGACTATGTGGAGAACGGCGCGGGCTCGGGAAACGGCGACGTTGAACTGGTTTTTGTCCTCGCGGAAAAACCACACACCGCCGGGGGTGAGATCGGGGCCTCCGCACAGGCTGAAAAGGATCAGATCGCGTTCGCCTCCTTGAAATCCGTAGGCCGTGTCTATGTGCAGATCGGTTCGCTCAATGAACTCCCGGGGCAGCAAACCTGCGGTTTCAAGGGTGTCTTTGAGCCGGATCATCTGTTGCCGAAATGGGGTGACGACGCCCACAGTGCCGCCGTAGCCGGCCTTAGCCAGACGCAGGAGTTCCGCCTGGACCGCCTGTATCTCCTCGGGGCACCAGGAACCAGTTGGTCCAGGGGTCAACTGGCCCATCACATGTGTCCAATGAATGCCGGGGTGTGCGCCGCGGGGGATATGCAAGCGCTCCGTGACGGTCACGACATGGAGGGTCTTCGCATAGAACGCTTCGTTGCAATAGTCGGCGATGAGGGCGTGGGAGCGGAAGTGGAGGTCCAAGCGGACGCGGGCGGTGTCGGAGACCGACGGGTTGGTTTCCGCGAGGTCGAAAGCACTGTTCACGCGATAGGTGAACCGTTGCACGGCGGCGCTCGTCAGGTCATATTGCTGGAGAAGCGTCTGTTCCACCGCGACGTCGAGTGAGCTAATGTGGCGGAGCTGCATGGGGTCACCGACCATGACCGCGCGACGGCTGCGCGCCAAGAGGGGAAGGACGGAGGCGATGTCGCACTGACTAGCTTCGTCGATGAGAACCAGGTCGAAAAGACCTGGAACCAGCGGGAGGGCGCTGCGCGCCGAGAGATTGGATACGGACCAAAGGGGGAAGGCGCGGAGAATCAGTGGGAAATGCTGGCGGAGCTCGCGCCCGAAGCGGTCGGGGCCCCAGTTCTGGATGCCGGCACGAAGGTTTGCAAGGGCCTCGCGGTCAAAAGGAGTGAGGGGATTGGGGAGGCCGCCCGCAGCCCAGGCCATCCACTCGCCCGTTGTTTGCTCGATACCTCGCTGGGCGTCCGCGAGGCGGCGGTTGGACTGCTCTGCCGGAGGTATTTGCGCGAGGCGCTGCTCACAGCTATGGATGAGCTTGCTGAGCCTGGAGGCCTCGGCGGAAGCCTTCCATGACACGAAAAAGTCATTCCACGCTGCTGCCGGAGCGGCCGACTCGGGAATGCAGCGGTCGGGGAAGGGGCTCGGTAGTGGGACGAGGGGTGCGCGTGCTGCCCGACGCCGTTCTTCGAAATGTCTGCGGCGGAGCTTGTGCCACAAGCGGCCGAGGAGAGTGGAGGGGGCGGCGAGGGCTGCGGTGAGCTCGGCTTCGAGGGCGTCCAGCCTTTCGTGAGTTAGGTCTGGCGACCAAGCCGCGATGGCTTCGTCTGATTGCGCGGCCAATGGGAGTTGGTGTTTTGCTTCCGCAAACTGCTGGTTCAGTTTGCCGTATTCGTCACGCGCCTGGCTGAGGGCCTGAATTTCGGCTAGTGCGCGCTGTTGGCGAGCGAAAAGCTCTGATAATCGGGACTGGAAAGCTTCACCCTGCGCGGAATCAGGCCGGGGCGGCCTGGCTAGAAGGCTTTGGAGCTTACCAAGGTAGTTTTGACGTTGCGCAAGCTCCCGGCTGGAGGCCTGGACTATGAGGTCGCGGCCTTCAAGGGCGCTGTTGAGCCGAGGGAGGACCGCCTCGAGGGCCTGATGATTCTTGCTGGCGAAGAGAGTTGGCCGTCCACGGAGCAACTGGTTGAGGAGCATCGCTGCGACAACCTCGGACTTGCCGGTGCCTGGCGGTCCGGTGACGACCGACAACGGCTCGGCCAACGCGTTTACCACAGAAGCGCGCTGACTGGGGTGGAGCAGGCGGGTTTGGGCGAGGTGATCCGGCGCGAACGCGGGCGCTGGCGAACTGTCCTGGCGCGATTTCTCCGGGGGCGGCGCGGTGCCTTTGTGGCCTGCTGTGGATGCAGGCTGGGGCGTTTGTGGCTGGGCAGCGGCGCTGGGCTGCGCCACTGGCGGTGGGGGCGGGGGCGGGTCGTGCGGGAAAAGCGGCGCGAGGGCAGTGCCATCCAGGTGTTCGTCGGAGAGTTTTTCGGAGATGTCGCGGAGATCCCGGAGCAGGCTGCGAGTATAGCGAAGCCGCGGGCCAAGGGTGAGAACGGCTACATTGTACAGGCCCGGCTGGGCCGTGCTCCAGTCGGCCACACGGGCCAGAGAGAACGGTTCGACATGCTGTGCAAAGCGGTCAGGGTCGTCGATGTACCGGGCGGCGTCCACCGCCAAGCGAGCGAAGTCCTTTGGCCCGAGCGGGGCGGCCTCAGCCTCATCGGAGTCGTCATTGAAATCGCTCAGGAGGCCGATGGCGCGGAGGAAGGCTTCGCGTTCGGTCCTCTGGCGGAAGCGATACTCCAGCCACGCGCCGTTGACCGCGATGGGGCCATCGGGCTGGAGGTGGAGGACGCCGGCGGACCAGTCGGCTTGCATCGGCTGCGCGAAGAGCGGGACGATGAAGCCGGAGGATTCGGTCGGCTTTACAAAGACAAGCGGGTAGCCGACGTAAACGCAGTCGTCGGCGCCACGGCGCGCTCGGTTACGCTGGAATGGCGCTTGTTCGCGCGACAGGGAGATAGCGAAGCCCCCGTCAGCCGCCAAACGAGCCCAAGGAATTTCCAGGACGGCGATCCAAGTATCGTCCTCATTTTCGACATAGGCGCGCAACTGCGGTGCTTCATCCTGGAGCAGACAATCCATGTAATAACGGCAAAGGCGACGGAAGATCGCCCAGCGACCAACGGGTTGGGGCACTGAAATCGGGATCTCCGGGAGCCGGGGTCGGGGGGCGGCCAGCGGCTCAGAGGGCGACCCAGAGCCTGGTGATCGTGTGCCGTCCGTCCGCGGCCGATGTTCTTGGGGAATTTTCAAGAGGCGCCATCGAGTCCCCTCAAGACGGACGACGCCATTCTGCTGCATTTCGCGCAACTGCTGTGCGACCTGGAAATCCTCGACTCGCGATCCTGCGCGTCGTAGCGCGTCTGAGAGTTCGGCGGTGGTCTGCGGTCCAGCGGCGATGGCAAGAAGCTGAAGGAGTGAGTCAGTCATCGTCTTCCTCCGGATCTTCGACGCCAAGAAGCTTTTCTATGTCGGACTCGGTGGCTTCCATCCTGAGGAATTTTACGGTTGCCTCGGGCACCTTCTTAAGTCGGCTTGGCAACTGGAATTGATGCTCTTCATCCACTGATTGCAAAAAGCGGATCAGGTCGGTTGCGAGGGGTGACTTGGGGGCTAGGAAGTCGGGTTGATAACGTCGCCGCTTAAGCAGGAAGGGAATGGTTTCCAGACAGTTTCCGAATATGCGCTGAAAGTTGCGTTGCTGGGCTTGCTCTCTCATCTTGAAGGAAAGAAGCTCAACCAACAGGAGGAGATGGCGTTCGGAGATTATGTCCGGCTTTAGGGCATGGTTGCGGAAACGGCAGATGTTGCGGACCGCCCGGAGCCAATTATTTGGGCGAGCCAGTGGGTTTCGCAAGGTGGCGACGACCAAGAGAAAGAATTGGTCCAGTGGGTCGTCTTCGGCAAAGGCCAATCCGATGCCATTGAGTTCGACCGCGGAGAGTTGAATTTCGTGTTCTGTCGCCATGGATACGCGAGACCGCAAGAAATCGCGGCACTCGTCGGGGATGGCGAGGTATAGCCAGCCGGCGGTTCTGAGAAGAGCGTTGGCCAGCCTAGATCTGAAGCGGTTCCGCTGCACAATTCCCGCGAACGTCTGGCCTATTTGGCTCCGCAGTGCCCGAACGATGCCTGGAGCGGGGAGGCTGTTGAGGTTCCCGTCTGAGGCGAGAACTCCGTAGTGGCGCATGAAATCCTTGGGGATCGTGCGGCCACGGTTTCGCTCGACGACGTGCGCTAAGGGCCACTTGTTTAAGACCTTCGTCAGGTCTGCTAACCGGTCAGCAGAATCAGCGCTGTCGCGCTCGAGAGCCAGGACGGCGGCTTGGATGTAAACCTCGGCGTCGCTGAAAAAGTGGCGGTCGGGGGTAATGGTGGATACGCCGTGGAGGTATGCGAGGTTGGAGGGCTGCGGCGGGGTGCCCTCTTGCATTGTGCGCCAGTCGATGCGGGTTGAAAAAATGCCCGGCGTGATGGACTCGATCCTGACACGAGCAAAACCCTGGCCGGGTCTGACTTCGACTGAAATCCGGACGGGTTCGTCCTGCTTCGCTGGTTTTGAGAGCTCCGTGCCAACCTGGCGAAACATGAGGATGCCGCGGAGGGCACGGCGCAGTGGGAGGAGGAGGTGGTCCTGGGCTTGGGCGATTTGAAGTCCGGTGACTGGCGTAGGAGAACGCCAGGCACGACCGGCTTCGACACTATGTGCGACGACAAGCTCTTTCCATTTTGGGGCGGGGTCGTCGAACTCGTCCTTGTCGCGAACGTACAGGTCAAGAGGGAGGAGGGTCTCGCGATACGACGGCAATTGGTAGGCAATGGCAGCGGCCGCCAGCGCCGCACCTGAAACGGCTGCTGGTGCGTTTGGCGAACTGACAAGGGCGGTAACTCCCGGTGTTGGCGGAGTGAAGACAAACCCCAGGGGCATGCTGTTTTGCCCGCGAAGACCTGCGAGAGCGCCATCTGCCAAAACCCCCGAGCATGGAAGATCCGCGGTGGCTAACTGACGTTCCTGAGACTCCCACCTCTGGGCAATGGCGTCGCGGATGGGAGGCCCTGATTGAAAAAGCCGGGACCAAAAGGACTGCAAAGAAGGAAACTGGGCTAACTCGGTCTGCCAGGCGCTGGGTGGGGGGGAGGAGCGCACCTCCTGGAGAGCGCGAATCTCCTGTTGGGTGAGGTCGCGGTTAGCGACGAGCCTCTGAACCAACCAGTCGCTGGCGAAGAGTCGGTACCACCAGGAACCGCAAAGACTCGCCGTATCGGCACGAGCGAGGGCAAGAGCGAGGCTTATGCCCGGAGTTGGAAGCTCGGGCAAGGCGCCTGCGAGACGCGCGCGGTCACGGACGGGCACAATCCACGGCCGACCATCGTACCAACAGGCGCGCAGTTCGAGCGAGAGAGCCTCCCAGATGTCGAGGGACATCGTGGCGACGCGCAGTCGCCCGTAAGGTGTCCCTTCTTCGCAGTTGATGGGGGGCGGCAAGTTCGGAGGCTGTGTGGTGTGGCACCAATGCATGGCGACGGCAAGGGGCCTGGGAAGGAGGTGGATTGAGTTTGATGTGAAACCCGCGAACTCAAGGTTGTCGATGAGTATTTGTTGGCCCGCTTCGTCCAGGCTGTCGGGGACGACGATGGCGGTGAAGCAGGAGTTAGGAGGAAGGTGAGCAGCGCAGAGGAAGGCTCTTATACTCGATGCTAGGATTTGGCCAGCGCGGGCTGCGTATTCGTGCCCGTCGGGGCACCACTTAAACTCGGGATCTTCGCGCCGGGCCATAGCCGATTCTTGGCCGGCAGCCGGGAGAAGCGAGGTCCAGGCCGCGACTAGCGGGATGCGAGCGACCCCGCATTCGGGGGCAGAAGCGTATGGGCTCTGGGACTCAGGCGGCCAGGGCAAGCCCGTGGAGCGTCGGTGGGCTGCGGCGTCATCCCCGACGAGCAGTGGTTCGCCGTTCATAATGGGTAGCACGGCGGTCGGCAGCTGAGGCAGGAAGGAGCCTCGGAGCTCGACTTTGGGAGGCCAGTGGCGGGCCAAAAGAGCGGAGGTGATGGTGTTACCTGGCGGAATGGAGTCCGGGCACAGGGCGACCGCAACCTGCGGAAGGTGCTGGGTGAGGTCAATCCCGATGCCAAGGATTTGGCTCATGGCGTCGCGAGAAGTTCCTCGACCACGAGCCGGAAGCCTTCTTTGAAATCCGGCGCGAAGCGAAGCCAGGCGTCGACGTCCGGCGGGAGGCACAAGGCATTCACGCTACCACCCGAGGCCAGTCGCGGTCCGGGTTCAAGAACAACACAGGGTGTTGACTCGTCTTGGAGGTGGGTAGCGTGGCGACCGAGGTCAGCTATAAGTAATAGACCACTCAACCGGAGTTGGCTGCGGTCGGGGGGCGGGATGGTAACTGCAAGTCGATCGATGGCCGCGCCACACCGGTCAAGGATTCCCTTAAGGCCACCTTCGTCGCGACCAAGAGACGTATGGTAGAAATGCCAAACCAGGAGGGCGCGGTTCAACTTGGGCCATAGCAGTATCTGGTCGCAGCCCGTGGCTCCCATGTACTTGAGGTCATTTCGGCCGAGTGGAGGGGTGTCCAACCATCGTCGGCGAGCGTCGCCACTGGCGCTGTCGAGGTCGCGGCTGTCAAAAAGAAAACAGTTGCCGTGGCCCGTTCGAAACGGGCCAGGAGCGATTGGTGGCTCAGTCCAACACCCCTGACGTGACTCATGGCGATAAAACGGGGTGCTGATTGCAAATGGCGTGAAGTGGTCGTGGAGGCAACAGCCGACAAGTTGGCGTGCCGTTTCTCCCCAGAGAACACGCTGCCAGGCCCAAGCGTCATCCTTGACCCACCTCTCCCGACGGATGCGAAGGTAGGTCTTCCAGACCATCTGGTAGCGAGGTTCGAACTGAAGTGGGTAGTTTGGTCCGGGCGGGTGATGCGGGAGGGTGAGGACGTCCGCGAGGGATTCGGAGGATCGCCAGGTGAGGTTCCGCCGGCCGAAGGTACGCACGGCTGCAACTTTCGAATCTCGTGGGAAGCTGGCGTTCGCGCTACGGTAGTCGGCGGCGAGGCCCGCTGATGACTCCATGACCCAGCAGGCGACACGATTCTCAAGGGTATCGCGTTGCTCACGGCGGCGCACCGCGAGGAGTCGCTGTCCCGCACCGGCTTTTTCCTCAGCGGTAATTCCAGGACGGCGAGCAAAGTCGCGGATGCAGGCTGAGTCGAGTTCCTGAATGCGACTGAGCGGGGTATTGTCGCGGTATCTTTGGAGGATCCTGCGGGGGTGATGGCTGATGGCATCCAAAGCGCGGTGAAGCGGTTGTTCGTGGCTGAGGCGGACAATAAGAGCCATGCGAGCCTCTGTCGAGCCCTGGCGGAACCAAACGGTAGCCGCGGCCTTCCAAGATCGACGTGTGCAAGCGGCACGAGTGAGGGCGTCGAACCCGTCCGCTTCCTCGGGGAGTTGACCCAGTTCCTGGAAGGCCCATACCTGCCAGTCTATCCACGCATCGACTGGGTGACCCAAGGTTAAAAAGGATGCCTGTTCATCTCGGTTCTCAGAGGGCCTCGAAACGAGGCCGGTTTGTGTGATTTCGAAGGAGCCTTGGGAGAGGAAGAGGCTGAGGGGGAAGCCGTCGTGGTCGCGATGGGAGCGAGGGTCTGTCGGCAGGTGGTAAGCCTGAACGGGCGAGCCGTCGAGCAGGAACGGGAAGGAAGCTGCTGGCAATGGTCCTTGACCGGTGGACAGCGAGACAATAGGAGGATTCTGACTTGCGGGGAGGGCGACGTGCGGTGTTCCGGAGCCATCGAGGGAAGATGCGCTGGAGAGGGGTTGGTGCTGGGCAAGCAACAGGCCCCAGGGCTCGCGGAGTTTCAGTGGTGCTGCGGTCATTCACGTTCATCGCGGAGGACACCGCGGAAGAGGAATGTTGGTTGGTTTTCCCAGCTCTCGCGGAAGGCGAGTTTGAGGGCCTCATCATCGAGCTGATCGATGATACCGCTGATGGCCCGAAGAGCGTTCTGGGTCTGGTCGGGCTCGATGCCGCGCAGCTTAGGGAAGATGCGTTGCTCTATCTGGTCGGCCATAGCGTGCTTGTGCCAGTTGGGGAGCCAACGCGGGTAGTTGGCAATATAGGATCGGATGGCTCGATCAACCCGGAATGCGAACGGGCGACCGAGGAGGGTGAGGGCGCTGTTGATCTGGTCGATCCATACGTCCACCTCGGCACCATGTGTGTCGAGGTCGGTAATCGGGCGCCGCCAGCGTTTCCAATTTGTAAGAGTGAGCCCGTTGGTGGGAATGGGCTGCGGTGGCAAGTTGGTGGTGGGATTGGTTTTCTTGGGGCGCCAGAAGCGGAGGACGGTGGCCCGGTCGATGACCTTATCCGAAAGGGCCTGGGTGGACTCATCCTCGTTCATTGTGCCAGCGAAGAGGACGTTCGGGCCAGGGTAAAGGCGGAGGCTTTTTCGCCCCTCAAGTAGCCGTCCCATATCAAGTTCGATTTCGGCGCGGGTGCGGTCGTCATCGTTCTTTTCGTCCACCATGCGACGGGTTTCAAGTTTGCTGAGGAACTCGGAAAAGTAATACTCCGTTCGAGCCAGGTTCATCTCGTCGAGCAGGACAAGTAGGAGGCGGTCGCTGCGGTCCTCGATTTCGGCTTCCTCGGGCAACTCCCAGTTTGCCTGGTTAAACATCTCGAACTGGACGAGTGCGCGGGCCAACTCGGTCGCTTTGTAGCGCTTCTCCAGGTAATTGTAGAATCCGAACAGATCCTGTGGGCTGTCCCAACGGGGCTGCACGGAGACGAGCAGGAAATGGAAGCCCATGCCGTCGGCGTAGTGGCGGGGCAGTTCGCTCTTGCCGGTGCCGCTGATCCCGGCGAGGACCACCAGCGGGGAGATGTCGCTGGCTTTGAGGGAGGTATGAAAGGCGTGGAGGACCCGTTCGGGGAAAAAAAGGCCTTTGCCGCGAATATAATCCCGAGCCCGATCTAGGACTTGTCGCTCCTCTTGGGCGGCTCTTGAGGCTCGGAGTTCGGGGAAGGACACGGGCGCGAAGAGGTCTGCATAATCACCGCCGCTCAGAGCTGGAGATTTTGCGAGGTCGACTCTGATGCCTTCGGCAATGGCCTTCAGGGTCTCAATGGATTTCTGGATGCCGGCCAACTCGGCGCGAGCAGCGTCACGGTCTGCTCGGGCTTGGTCCCGTTCACGAATGGCTGCGGCTCTTTCCTGTTCAGCTTGCTGGCCCTGTTGGCGGAGTGCAGCGAGGCGTTTCTGTTCCTGCTGGATCAGGCTACCCAGGTCTGTAATCTCCCGGTCCAACTGGCGGCGCTTCTCTTCCGCTTCTCGCAGTTTGGCTTCTGTCTCTAGGAGGTTCTGATTGAGTCTGCTCCCAGATTCACGCAGCCCAGAGATGTCTTTTTCGAGGGAGGCCTTTTGCTGTTCCAGGCTCTGTTTTTCCTGAGTGAACTGGTTAACTTCCTGGGCAATTTGGCCCAGGCGGGCTTCGTCCAGCGCGAGTTTCTGCTGGATCGCCGCAAGCTCGGACTTATTGCGCTCCAAATCCACCATCATTTGCTTGATGCGAACCTCGGCGTCGGGATTTGCCTTCTGCCACTCGCGCAACTGGTGCAGGTGCCCGACTTCACCCTCGAGTTTGGCGAGTTCCTCACGATGTGCTTGCGTGTTCTCGGTTATCTGCCGGAGTTCCTCGCGGCGGGCAGGAAGGATAGCCTCGAGTTCTTTCAGCTCGTTGAAATGTGGCAGAAAGCGCTGAGACAGCCTGAGCTTATTTAGGGCGATGAGCGCGACGCCGCCGGCAAGGGAGGCGAGGCCCCACAAAATCCATTGAAGAGTTTGCGATGTTCCCATAATGGTTCCGGGTTACTTGTTCGTGGAGGTCGGGTTGGACCGCTGGGCCTCCAGCTGCCCTATTTCCTTCTGGAGGGCCTCTTTTTCGGTTTTGAGGCGCTGGATTTGCGCCTCCAGCAAGGCTGTTTCCCGTGTGAGGTTCTCCCGGGTGGCTCTTGCTTCCGCGAGTGTCTTGCGAAGTGCGGCGATGTCCTCATCGGCGCTCTGCACGTCAATGCGGGCACTAGCCCGGCGAGACTCGGCATCGGCCGCGTCTTTGCGAAGCACATCGACCCGGCTGACGAGGTTGGTGAGATCAGCGTTCAATTTGAGCGACCGCTCGGTAGCCTCGGTGGCTTGGGCTTCAGCCGCCGCTTGCAGCTCTCTTGCCTTGGCCAGGCTTTGGTTCGCCTTTTGAACTGCCTCCTGGCGGGCGGCGAATTCGGCGGCAGTGGTTTGGTTGCTGGAAACGGAGAGCTTTAGATTCTCGGCTTGCTGCTGGAGGGACGCGATTTCAGTCGCAAGGCTCTCGCGAGACTGTCTTAGGTCATCAGTTTGCTTTTGGTTCTTTTCGAGCGTTGAGCGCCCCACCAGGATGTCCGCCTCCACTTGCTTTAGGCTGGCGGTGGCTGATTCGGTTGAGGCCTGAGCTTCCGCCCGGCGACGTTCGGCCGCAGCAGCTTGGGTCAGAATCGCGCGCACGTCCACGTTGCTTCTGGTCAGAATGTCGAGGTCAGCCTGCATCTTTTGGAGCTCCCCCGCGGCGGTCGTTTTTTGGCCAGCCAGGCTGGTAACGTCGGCAGTGAGAACTTGCAGGCGGTTGGAGCATTGGCTGAGATCAGAGGAGATCTGTAGCTGGCGCTCCTGAGCGGACGCTAGGGCTGCCTCAGCGCTCGCCTTCTCCTGCATCCGCTTTTGCCAGTCCGCAACCAGCGGTGCGAGCACAGCCTTCTTCTCCTCGATGGTCTTGAGGTCCTGTTGGAGCGTGGCAATTTGGTCCCGGGTTTTGGCGAGTTCCTGGCCGGCTTCGTCGGCACGCTTCTGCGTGTCTTCAAAATGACCCAGTCTGACGATGATTGAACCGACCAAGATAAGATTCCCGATGACGGCGGCCGCAAACGTGATCGTCAGGAGCTGACTTATCACGGGGCGGGTAGGTTTCGGCGCATGGGTCTGCGGATTAGGACCTGGTGGTGTGTTCATGGGGTCTCTGGTGTGGTGAAGTTCATCTGGCGTTCGCTAAAGTAACGGGAGACCCCCCGGCCTCTCGCCAGGCTTCCGCACGGAGCTTCCGGTGCATCTCGCGCGAAAACTCGAAGTCTGCGTCCGAGATGGTGTGAAGGCGAGTTGGGTGCATGACTCGATTACGAACGCCGTTGAGGGTTTCGAGGTCGCGGAGGAACTCCTTTTTGTTTGTGGCGACGTCTTTGGGCAGCCGGTCCTGGAACAGCGGCCACTGGCGGTCCAAAATCTCTCGCAGATGGATGAAAGTTGTGTAGGCAAAGGGCTCGGAATCCCCCTCGGGGTCTTTCTCCCGCGCGGTGCAGCAGTCCACGCGGACTTTTTCGGGAAACTGAGTGAGCGAATCGCATCCACGGCGTGGGTGGCATAGAGGCGGGCGTACTGGTCGTCAGGGTCATCGTCCCTGATCTTGAACTTGAGCGTCTTCGGCAAGCGCTTCGGAAAGAAAAACGGGGTGCCGTCTTCAAAAGTAAGGTACTTGCGGCCGGTTTGGGCATCGGTTTGGGCGTAGTTCTGTTCGATGAAGCTGCGGGTACGGCGGACCATGTAGAGGCGCATCAGCTCGCGCCAGTCGTCGGTGTAGTCGCTTTTCTCGAAGGCGGAGAGGGTCTTTAGGCCACATTGGTGCCGGCGAATGAACTCCACTTCACCGAGGTCCTTGAGATAGCGCTCCGGTCGAACGCCGAGGTCTCTGTCTTCTTCGACGAAAAGACGGAGTTGGTTGGAAAGGTCGAGGTAGGTTTTGTTGTAAGGGGTGGCCGAGAGAAGGATACATTTGCTGTCGTTGCGCTCGATGTAATCGCGGATGAAGCGATAGCGTTTGCCCTCGCGGTTGCGGAGATTGTGGCTCTCGTCGATCAGGACGACGCGGAAACGGCGGAGGTCGGGGAGATCGCGGTGAACGTTGGTTATGGAGATGACCTCAGCCAGGAGGCGGTATTCGCCCACATAGTCTTCCCACATCTTGACGAGGTTCCTGGGGCAGATGATGAGGGTCTCGGTGTTCTGGTCGTCCTGGAAGATTTTGGCCAGGGCAGAGGCCATGAGTGTTTTGCCGAGGCCAACAACGTCGCCGATGAGAACGCCGCCGCGTTTGTTGAGGTGGTGAGCGGCGATTTTGACCGCGGCGACCTGGTAATCGAATAGCCGGTGGCCGAACTCGGGCGGGATGCGAAACTCGGAAAGACCGGCGCGGGCTTCCTGGGCGAGGTGATAGGCGATCTTGATGTAAATGTGGTAAGGCGGGACGGGTGCTTCTCTGGCCCAACTTTGCTCAATGATTTGGACCAACTCGTTGGAGATGTCCACGCACCGGTTGTCGTTCCAGCGGTCTTCAAACCACTTGGCGAGTTTGAGACCGGCGTCGTGGTCCATGACATCCAAGTTCAGTTCGCCCTGCTGTGAGAGGCCGGAGAGGGTCAGGTTGCTGCTGCCGAGGTAGCCGACGATGGGGTTGACGGGGTCGGGGCGGAAGCAGAGGTACAGTTTGGCATGGAGGGCGTGGCGAAGGAAAAGCTTAACGGTCAGTTTCTTCCCTTTGAGTTGCGCGGCCAGGCGCTGCAGGCCAACTTCGTCCTGGTCCGTGGGCACGCCGAAGGTGAGTTGCTCACGAAACTCTTCCGCGAGGCGCTTCTTGAGGCGATTGGCCGTCTGGTTATCGAGGGTGGCGTCACGGCGAACGACGGTCAGGAATTCGCGCAACTCCTCCTGAGGCAGGCGCTGCATGCCGACGAGCAGACGGCATTGGTGGCCGTCGCCGCCGGGCCAGGCTTCGACGCGGGCGTCGAGTCCCTTCCATCCGCGAAGATTGAAGTAGCCGACGCAGAAGTCGGCCCGATCGGAGAGATCCAGGGTTTGACCGAGCGCCGGGCGGAGCTCCGCCTCTATGTTGTCAAAGATTCGTGGCATGATGGTTGGAGGTTGGCGGGTTCACTTCGACGGCTTTACCTGGGCGGCTTTGCCGCCTTTCACCCAAGCCTCCACCTCGGACGCGAGGAATTTCCAGAGGCGCCCGACTTTGTGAGCGGGCATCTGCTCGGGCTCGATCCGCTTGCAGATCGTGTCGCGATGGACGCCCAAGTGGGCGGCGTTTCCTTCGACGGACAGCCGGCGCTCTTGCATAAAGTTGCTTCCCGCTCTTCCCCGCCGAGGTGGCCCCAAAAGGCGAGTCGAACCTCATTGTAGTGGCCTTATCCGATACCACCAGAGAAATACGATGAAAACCCCTTTATGACTGGCTCTCGATTGGCCTGGGCACACCACGCCCTCGGGGCCGCCGTTGCACGGCGTTCCCAGCGCCAGCAGCGCGACATGGCTGCAGCTAGCGACGCCGCACAACACCCCAAGCCCCAGCGGGGCGGCACAAATGCCCGAGCACGAGCTTGCGCCGCGTATTGCCCTCGCCTTGTATTCCTTCGCGCCTGCGCGTGACTAAACCCCTCTCCCCTCAGAAAAAAGGTAATGGAGTCAACGGAGTCCACCGGAGCTTAGGCTTTCCCCATCCCCCATGCTAAAACATCCTCATGAAGCGCGACCCCAGGCGCACCGCCAGCGAAACCCCGATCCTCGCCGAGGAACAAAAACTCGATCGCGTCCACGCCCTCCTCTTCGGCTGGAACACCCCTGGCACCCAACCCCAGCCCCAACCCGCCCCCTGCCGCCGTCGGCACCCGAGGCCAGCATCCCATCCCCCCGTCAATCTTCCCCCATCTCCCAGCAAAACTCACTTCCGCCCGCTCCCCACTCGCCTGAATTCACCCCCATTCCCCCTGAAAACTCGCCTAAACTCACCTAAACCCGCTTCCCGCCAAATGTCCCTTCCATCCACCCCCTTCCATCACCTTCAACCCCTCCGGTCTCCGTCTCCGGCCTGGGCCCGGCATGCGTCAACCCCATATTCTCATCACGCCATGCGCGAAACCGGTTTCACCATCTCCCTGTATTCCTTCGCGCCTTCGCGTGAGTGCTGGCGAGCTTGCTACCGCCCCGGGGCATCGGTGAACCCCCCAAAGGGAATATCGCTTTTCCCCATGCTGAAGCGTAAACTGCGCACTACTAACGCCGAACCGCTTGCAGATGATATGAAACACAACCTGCTGAATGGCCTGTGGGTGGCCATCGTCACCTTCAATTCCTTCGCAGCGGCACCGGCGTGGCCGCCAGCATCCCAAAACCTCAAACTCACCGCGCCGATTCGAAGTTGGGACGAGGCGCTGCCGCTGGGCAACGGCCTGCTGGGCGGATTGCTGTGGGGCGAGGGCAACCTCATCCGGCTCTCGTTGGACCGCGGCGATCTGTGGGATGAACGCCCCGCCGCCGAACCGGGTTGGTGGAAGCAACGCACCTGGAAGACTGGCGGCGATTGGGACGCCCCATATGGGGGCGCGACGCCGACGAAGCTGCCCGCCGGGCGCCTGGAGATCACGCTCGACCCGTCGCAGAAGGTCAAGGCATTCGAGCTGAACCTGGCCACCGCTGAGGGCTTCGCCCATTTCGTGGACGGTCGGAAGCTCGAGGTCTTCTACAGCGCGGTGGCCCCGGTCGCCTTGCTGCGCGTGCCGGGGCCTCAGCCCAAAACCCTCACTTTGCTCCCCGCGGGCGCCAAACCGGAGGCTGGCCAGGCCGGACCCAGCAGTGGCGGCGCCGTGGCCCGTCTCGGCTACCCGCCGGCCACGTATGGCAAGGAAGGACGCGCTCAATGGTATGTGCAGGAGGCCGCCAACGGCTCGAAGTATTGTGCCTGCCTGGAAACACGCCGCGTCGGCGACGAAACCTTGATCGCCCTAACCGTCACTGCCAATTCCGAGGCTCCGGATTTGCTCGCGTTGGCGCGGCAGCGGTGCGCCGCGGCGCTCCAGAAAGGCTACGCGGCTCTGTTGCAACCCCACCTCACCTGGTGGGAGCAGTTCTGGGGGCAGTCGGCCGTCAC
>Ga0316231_1001301_pt1 | contig 28275 bp, 19 predicted proteins | sample TBH18027metaG_FD_206002 | JGI IMG/M metagenome (GOLD analysis project Ga0316231, IMG submission 206002) | Freshwater microbial communities from Trout Bog Lake, Wisconsin, USA - TBH18027 | ecosystem: Environmental > Aquatic > Freshwater > Lake > Hypolimnion/Profundal zone | place: USA: Wisconsin... | reverse complement strand
TGCCGCTTGGGAGAAAGATTGGAACGCGCCGGGGATCCAAACCTGCGACCAACCGATGTGACAGGCTTTGCCGCCTGCCAAAAATCCCATTTCTCGGATAATCCAATCATGAGCGCGCAGGAAATTCCGATGGAAGAAATCAAGCACCAGCCCGAGCCTGTGCTCCGTGAGGTTTTGCTTTACTTGAAAATCCTCGAACGCCAGCGGGCTGAAGCAGCGTGGTCGGACGTTCGACCCTCGCGCGAAGCCGAGCAGGAAAAGCTGGAGATCCTCGACGGCAAATGAATTCGCGCCACGGTGAAGCCTGGCTGGTGGACATGGGCCTAGCCGCCAAAACCCGCCCCGCCGTTGTGCTCCTCGCGGACAACTTGGATGCGCCACGCTCGCTGATCATCCACCTTCCCATCACCAAGCAGAATCGTGGCAGCGAACTCGAAGTGCCGCTCGGCCATCTGCCGTTTCTTGATTCCGAATCTGTCGCGAACGTGCAGGCCATCGGCTCACTGCCGTCCGTACGGTTCGAAAAACGTCTTGGCCTCGTGCCTGAGGCCGATTTGAACAAGATCAAAGCTGCGCTCCTCAAGGCCTGCGCGAGCTGAAACAGGTGCAGACCTGGGCCACCACCCTGCCAGCACCGTAGGTGCGACATATTTGTAAAACCACCACAAGCTCGCGTTTCAAGCTCTGTTCAGGAGCGGCATATACTCCCCCCTCAGATGCCACAAAGTTACGTTTTGCGCGCAAGGCGATCTGGCCAATCATGATTGGGAGCAAAAGCCAAGTATCATTCTGCGTCCTGGGCCTTTTCTTCATTTCCCCACCAGCGCATCCCCCACATAAATCCGGTAATCCTTGATCCGCCCGCCCCCGCCCTCGCCCTGGCGCGGGACGTAGCGGAAACCGGAAATGGTCTGTGATTGGCCGAGATTCAGAATCAGGCGATGCGGATGGTTGGGTGAGGCGTTCTTCCATTCCGTGTGCCAGAAATTGGCGGTTTGGCCATCAATCGCGTTTTCCGCCGAGCCGTCTTCCGCGAGGCGCTCCTCGCTGTCCACGTAGGCAATCGTCCAGCCGTTATGGCTGATGGCGTTGCCGCCGGCGTCCAGCAAATCCAGTTCGGCCACGGCGGCGTAGGGCTTGCCGTCTTGCGCATTGAGCGATTCCAGACAGAAGAATCTTCCGGTGGCCGGCGCGGAAAACTTGATGTCCTGCGTGTCGCCCCCAGGCGCGAAACTCCCGGTGTGGACGACGGCAGCCGGGGCCAGATTGAGTTTCACGACGGGCCGATGGGTCTGGGCAAAATCCTTTTCGGGATGCAACTCATCGAGCACCGGTTTTTCAAGTCCGGCAATGGTGTGATTTTCCTGACCGAGCAAATCGAGGATGACGATTTCGTTGGCCCCGGCATGAAGCCAGCAGCCGGGCGCGTAGGCGGTTTGGGACGGACCGATATTCCAATAGCGCCCCAGGCAGTGGCCATTGACCCATAAATCACCTTTGCCCCAATGGTGCAAATCAAGAAAGGTGTCACCGGCTTTTTCCAGCGTGAACGTACCGCGCCAAAACGCCGGAGCGCCGGGCACCGCCCCGGCTCGTGGATGATCGGCTTGGGAACTGGCCGGGTCGGAGACCGGCGCTTCGGCGGCGCGAAACTTGAGACCGGCCATCATCTTGTCATCCAGCGGCAGACTAAAAATCTCCCAGCCTTGCAAAACTTCGCCATTGAGTTTCACCGGCGCGATGAGGCCTTTGCGGTCCGCCATTTCCGGGCCGAAATTCACGCGGCCCATGGGCTCGACCAGAATGTCCAATCGCGAGTCCTGGGCGCGCTCTGGCAAAACGATTTTGGCGGTCGCGCTCCGGCGATCCAAAATGCCGACGCGCTGGCCATCCAGGAATACATAGCCGAAATCGCGGATGGCCGCCGCTTCCAGTGTGGCCGCCGCGCCCGCCGCAATTTTTGTGCGATACAAAATACAGCCATAGCCCTGATCGTAGGCTTCCATGTTGCGGGGCGCTTCGGCCTTCACTCCGGCCGGCAGACTGTCGAACACCGGCGCGGTTTCGTTCAACTTGACCGGCGCGAAGGCGATGACCGGATTTTGCGCGGGCGGTTCCGGCAATTTTTCCCCGGGCAGCAGGTATTTGGCAAACAGCTCGCGCGTCTGGAAAAATTTCGGCGTGGCCCAGCCGGCCTCGCTGATAGGCGCGTCGTAATCGTAGCTGGAAGTGTCCGGCTTGAATGGACGGTCACAGCCGGACCACAGCCCGAACGTGGTGCCGCCATGCGCCATGTAGATGCTGAACGACGCATCCATGTCGAGCATCAGCTTCAGATTGGGAAGGTAGTTCGCCGGATTACCCGTGTGATGCGGCTGTCCCCAGGTGTCAAACCAGCCGGGATAAAATTCGCTGCAAATCAGCGGGCCAGTCGGCTGAAGCTTGCGCACCTTGGCAAAATTCTTCTCCACGTCGCTGCCAAAATTCCCCGCCTGAAACAAATCCGCCAGCCGGCCGTTTTTCATCACGTCCGGCGGATTGCATTCAAACAGCGGCACGTCAAACCCTGCGCCCACCAAGGCGTTTCTGATCTCGTCCATGTAGCCGGCATCCTTGCCGTAAAAACCATACTCATTTTCCACCTGCGCCATGATGATGGGGCCGCCATGCGTGATTTGGAGCGGGCCGAGTACGCGGCCCACTTCCTTTAAATAGCTTTTCACGGCGTTGATATAATGCGGATCGCGGGTGCGGAGCTTGATGTCATCATGTTTCAACAGCCACCACGGCGTGCCGCCCATTTCCCATTCGGCGCAGGCATAGGGGCCGGGTCGCAAGATTACCCACAATCCCTCCGCCTGCGCGAGGCGGCAGAATTCTGCGTCATCGGCCTGCCCCGTCCAGACGTATTCGCCGGGCCGCGGTTCGTGCAGATTCCAGAACAAGTAGGCGCAAACCGTGTTTAAACCCATCGCCTTGGCCATCTGGAGCCGGTGCCGCCAGTATTCCATGGGTACCCGGGCGGCGTGAATTTCGCCGCAGCGGATTTGCAGCCGCTGGCCATCGAGCAGAAAATCATTCGTGCCGATGGCGAAGGTGTGGTTGGGCCGCGGCGCGACTTGCGCCGCACCTGACGTAGCGGCGAAAACGCACGCTAGTGCCAGCCCGAAGCCCGAAATCCGAATTCCGAAGACCGAAAGAGACTTTAACCACAGATGGACACCGATGGACACAGATAAGAAATGGCCACGAGACCGCAGGTCCTGTGATCCAGCCGTCCGTAGTCCCGTTGTCTCTTTCCCCCATCTGTGTTCAACTGTGTCCATCTGTGGTTGAATTATGATTTTTCGGATGTCGGGAATTTGGTTTTCAGATTTCGTTTTCATTTTTTGTCCTCATAAGCGTGGTCGGTGGAAATGTCCGCGCCGGACCAGATTCGCTTTTGCGTCCACGGCTCGGCCGGGGCGGTCCAGAACGGATCATTGGCCGGCAGGCCAAGCTGCACCAGCCCGCACAGGCAGAGATACAGACTGCCAGTCGAGATGTAACTTTCGCGGATGGACGGCTGATGCCCCACTGCGCCGACTTGCAGCCAGCCATCGGCGTCGAAAGTTTCCGGGGCTTCAATCATGCGGCGGATGACCGCCGTGAGCGCGGCGCGCACGGCGGCGGGTTTCAGAGCCGGCGGCAGCGCATGCAGCAGGGAAACATCCCCGAGCAGTTGCAGCGCGCCAAAGCGATATGCGCTCGACCGTCCGATCACGGGAAAGGTTCCCTCCGGCGAAATCAACCGTTCCTGCACGGCCGCGTAGCGCTGCGCCCGCGCGAGAATTTTGGGACGCAATGCGCCGAGCGGATTTTTCTGCTCCGCGCACACGCGCACCACCTCGAGCAGCATGGGCTGGATGACGTAGCTGTTGTAATAATCCCAATGGTATTCGGCGCCGTCGCCGTAGGTGCCGTCACCGGCGTACCATTGCTCATGGCGTTGCACGGCGTATTCAATCGGTTTCCGTTCGCACTCGCCTGTGAACTGCCAGAGCGCGGCTTCGATCGTCGCGGAAAACAACACCCAGTTGTTCTCGCCGGGCTTGAGGACGCGCGACGATTTCAGCGCGGCCACCAGGTTGCTGCGTGCTTGGGCATCGAGCCGGCCCCATAGTTGGTGGGGCGCGCGCAGCAGGCCCAGCGCGAGAAAAGCCGTGTCCACCAGCGGTTGGCTGCCGCGATCGAAATTCAGAAAATCCGGCGCTTGCGGATCAGCGGCATTGGCGAGCGCCTTGAGGGCAAGCTCGATGAAATGTGCGCGCACCTTGCCCTCGGCAGAATCGTCGGGGCCAAGTTCAAGCCAGGGTGCGATGCCGGCGAGCGAGCGGCCAAAGGCTTCCAAGGGCGCAAAATTGGTCCGGTTCCTTTCCCAATCGTGCGTGGGCAGCGTGGCTTTCAATTTTTCCCCGGCCAACGCCGAAAACACCGGCTCGGCAACGCGCGTCAAGGTTTGCACGGCAAACGCGCGGTCGTCCGCGCCGGTTTGAGCGGGACAGGCCACCGCCACGAAGCTGGCTGCCAAAAGCAGACATGCCTTAATGACGAATGACGAATGACGAATGACCTGTCCTCCGTAGCAATACTGCGGAGGAGGGACGAATGACATCGGCTCGGTTTCGCCATTCGGAATTTCTGCGGTTGCTGGGTGTCGCCGCAGCAGATTTCGGATTTCGGGGATTAAATACATGGCTCGTGTGGCGCTAGTCTATTACACCAATGCCGCGGGGCGCAAGCTGGCCGCGAATGGAATGTCCCAATTTCCGTAGCGCGGCCGTCCTCGGCCGCAGCAATACGCTGACGACCGACACCTCCCGGGGATTATCAACGGCTTGGCGATTGGGGAGTTGCTGCGCCCGGGACGGGCGCGCTCCGTTCGCAATTCAAAAACAGGCCATAGTCATTGGGCCAAGGGGTTCACGCCTTCGTCGCCACGCTCATGACCTCACCTTTGGCAAATCTGGTTTTCAATTTTTGTCCCGCCGTCACTTGCGTCGCGTCGCGCAATACCGCTCCCGTGGCGGCGTCGGTGGTGAGCGAGTAACCGCGGGCCAAGACCTGCTCTGGTCCGAGCGCGTGCAGGCGTTTTTCCAATTGACGCAAGGCTTCGCGCCGCAGCGGCAGCCGGCTCGAAGGTTGGGCGCGCAAGAATCTCCCGGCCAGGTTTTGCAAAACCAGTCCGCGCGCGCGGGCAGCTTGCTTTAGATGACGCCATAGACCCGACTGCAAATCGTCCAGTCGCTGATAAGATTCATCCAGTCGGCGGCGCGGATGCAACCGCGCCAGCCGGGCGGCCAGTGCGTCGAAGTCGCCGATTTTATGTTCCAAGCTGCGCCGGGCGAGCTGACGCAGCCGCACCGGCGCGTCCAGCACAAATTCGCGGCTGGCAAACACGCCCTCGGTGATAATTTCCGCCGCCACGCTGGGAGTGGCGGCGCGCAGATCGGCCACGAAATCCGCGATGCTGAAATCAATCTCGTGGCCGACGGCCGACACCACAGGCACCACCGACTCAAAAATGGCCCGGGCCACGATTTCTTCATTGAAGGCCCACAAATCCTCCAGCGAGCCGCCACCGCGGGTAACGAGAATCAAATCCAATCTCCCGGTAGGAGCCGACGTGAGAAGGCTCTGACCAATCACCGATTGGGACGCTTCAGCCTCCTCACTTTGGCTCCCTCCATCGCTAAATTTATTGAGCAGCCTGATGGCTTCAGCAATTTCCGCCGCTGCGCCCTCGCCCTGCACCCGGCAGGGGGCCAGCACAATTTCCAGCGCCGGATTCCGCCGTTGAATCACATGCACGACGTCGCGGATGGCCGCGCCCGTGGGCGAAGTAACCAGTCCGATGCGCTGCGGACAGCGGGGCAGCGCGCGTTTTCGCTCCGGCGCGAACCAGCCTTCCGCCGCCAGTTTCTGCTTCAGTTTCTCGAAGGCGGCCTGCAGCGCGCCCACGCCCTGCAATTCCACCGCACGCACAATCAGTTGGTATTGCCCTCGCGCCTCGTAAACGGTCACGTCGCCTTGCAGCAACACCTTTTGACCGTCCGCCAGCAACTGGCGCTGGGCCGCGGGCGTGCCGCGAAACAACACGCAGCTCAACTGCGCCGCCACATCCTTGAGCGTGAAATAGACGTGGCCGGAACTTTGCGCCCGCAGGTTCGAGATTTCACCGCTGACCCAAACGGAGCCAATCTGCTTTTCTAGCAGCCGTTTGATGTCCGAGGTGAGGTCCCAGACGGTCAGCACCTTGCGTGCTCCAGCGACCGGGAAAAGTTCGCCGAAGTCCCATTGCGATTTGACTGGTTTGCTCATGCCCGGAAAGTGAAACACATTTCCCAGGCGGAAAAAAGCCGGGAGTGTCCTGACTTGTCTTCGGACCCGTTTCCCTCGCGCGGTGGCGCGCGAGGTGCGGTTGACGGGGCGTCAACCGCCGCACGCGAAGCGCGCGCGCTCCCACACACGAAGGCCGCCTTCATCTTCCCTTAAGGTTCATTCTGCGAAGCTGACGCCAGCCTCCGGTTGTGTTATCACTGCCGCGCCCTATGAGATTGCTGATCGTTGAAGACGAACCCGATCTGCTCGCCAGCCTGGCCCAGGCCTTGCGCGAGGAAGGCTACGCCGTGGACACCGCCGACAACGGCGACGACGGCCTCTTCAATGCCGAAGGCACGGATTACGACGCCATCGTTCTGGACGTGATGCTGCCGGGACTGGATGGCTGGGAGCTCTTGAAGCGCCTGCGCAAAACCAAGAGGACGCCCGTCCTCATGCTCACCGCCCGCGACCAGACCCGCGACCGCGTGAAAGGACTGGACACCGGGGCGGATGATTACGTCGTGAAGCCGTTTGACTTGGCGGAAATATTCGCACGCCTGCGCGCCATTATCCGCCGCGGCACCAACCAAACCACGAACCTCATCACCATCGGCGATGTCAAAGTGGATACCGCCGCCCGGCATGTCTGGCACCACAACCAGCCGGTGGAACTGACCGCGCGCGAATACTCGCTCGTGGAATTTCTGGCGCGGCACCGCGGTGAAGTCGTCACCCGCACGCAGCTTTACGAACACCTGTTCGACGAAAACGAAAGCTCGCTGTCCAACCTGCTGGATGTCCACGTGTCCAATATCCGCAAAAAGCTCGGCGCGGAATTCATCGTGACCCGCCGCGGCCATGGGTACTGCATTGAGTAAAGCAATGAAAACATTCAACATTCAACATTCAATGCCCAACCTCGAAGTGTTCGGAGCGCCGGTCTCCGACCCGGCTCGACGGCAGTCATTCTCACATTCCCCATTTCTCCTTGTCTTTGGAAGTTGGGCGTTGAATGTTGAATGTTGAATGTTTCCCCAAAATGATCCTTAACTCCATCAAATGGCGCCTGCAGCTCTGGTACGCCCTAATCTTGGTGACGGTGCTGGTGGGCTTTGGGGTGACCGCGTATCAATTGGAGCGCAACCGCATCTTTCGCCAGGTGGATGATCAAATCCACCACCGCATCAACGAGCTGGCGCATGCGCTTCGCCGTCCGCCACGCGGCCCGTTGCCAGGCCGGTTGCCGGAGGATGACCGGCCGCCGCCGGAACAGTTTCGCGGCGATGGTCGGCCAGAACAGAACGGCCTGCAGGACCGGCGCGGCCCGCCCTTGAATTTTGAATTGCCGCCGCAGGCGGCCGCCCTGTTCGGAACCAATGACCAGCACAGCTATTTTTTCCAGATCAGTTTGGACGGGAATGAAATCGCCAGCTCAGACAATTATCGGAATTCCACGAGTATGATGAATGATTTTAATGTCACTCTTATGCGCGAGAACCGCATCCCCCGTCAGTTTAGAAAACCAGCCAAACAGCCGCCACCGGTTAATTTTCAGGAGGAACGGATGGCGGCGGAAATGCTGCCCTCCGAAGAATTGATCTGGGTCGGCTGCTCCATCGCACCAGAATTGCACGAGCTGCATCTGACCGCGCTGAAACTGACCGGATTCGGCGGGATAATTTTGTTCATCGGCCTGGCCGGCGGCTGGTGGTTCGTCGGGCGCGCCTTGCGGCCCATTGCAGAAATCAGTTCCACTGCCACCAAAATCTCCGGCGGCGACCTCTCGCAGCGCATCAACACCGCCGAGGCCGAAAGCGAGCTTGGCCAGCTCGCCGCCGTCTTGAATTCCACCTTTGCGCGCCTGGAAACGGCGTTCGCGCAGCAGAAACAGTTCGCCTCGGACGCCGCGCACGAACTGCGCACGCCGGTTTCCGTCATCCTCACGCAGACGCAAACCGCCCTGGCCCGCGAGCGCGACGCGACCGGCTACAAGCAGACCGTGGAAGCCTGCCAGCGCGCCGCCCAGCGCATGCGCAAACTGATCGAGTCCCTGCTGGAACTTGCCCGTTTCGATGCCGGGCAGGAGGTTTTGAAGCGGCTGAATTTCAACCTCGCCAGGACCGTGGCCGAAGCGGTGGAAATGGTTCAATCATTGGCCGACGAACGCCAGGTGAAAATCATTTCCGAGCTCCAGCCGCTGGACCTCACGGGCGATCCCGAACGGCTGGCGCAAGTCGTCACCAATCTGCTTACCAACGCGATTCAGTACAATCGGCCCGGGGGCGAGGTGCGCGTCAAACTGGATGCCCAGGCCGGACTGGCCGTCCTGGATATTTCGGACACGGGACGCGGCATAGCGACGGAGGATTTGCCGCATGTGTTTGAGCGGTTCTATCGCGCCGACCAATCGCGCACCAGCGGCGGGAATGCGGGGCTGGGCCTTTCGATCTGCAAGGCCATCGTGGAGGCGCACGGCGGAACCATCGAGATTTCCAGCGTGGAGAATGCGGGGACGAAACTGTTTGTCCGACTGCCGGCCGCAAAGTGGTAGCGGCAGGCATCCTTGCCCGCCGTAGAGCCGGGCTTTCCAGCCCGGCAGATAAAACCTCTCCCAAATCGAACCGTTTTTCGCCTTTGATTCCCCTGCCCTGCATTACGCCAGCCCCGCTTTTCCGCTTTTCCGCTTTCCCAATTCCCGCTTTTGCGGAATCCTAGGTTCATGAGCATTGTCACCAGAACTGGCGATGGTGGGACCACGGGCCTGATGTACAATCGCCGGGTACCCAAACACCACCCGCGGGTTGAAGCCTATGGTGCCGTGGATGAGTTGAATGCCGCCCTGGGCTTGGCCCGCGCCATGGCGACACAAACATTTGTCGCGGACAATCTGTTGGCGATTCAAAAGGACTTGGTGGTGTTGATGGGGGAATTATGCGTTCATCCCCAAGATTTGCCGCGCTATTTCCGGGACGGCTTCGCGCCAGTCACGCCGGCCATGACATCCAAACTGGACGCGCTGGTTCGCGAAATCGAGGCGCAAAACGTGCGTTTCGAGGGCTGGGCCACGCCGGGAGCCAATCCCGGCTCCGCCGCGCTGGACGTGGCGCGCACCGTCTGCCGCCGCGCGGAGCGGGCCGTCTGCGCCTTGGGCGGGACCGGCGAAACAGTGAATCCGGAAACCCTCTTTTTTCTCAACCGCCTCTCGGATTTGCTCTGGCTGTTCGCGCGCTGGGCGGAAACGAAGCCGGGCGCGGCTTAACTTCGACGGCGCGGGTCCACCCACAGAAAGCTCCATCACAATTGCAGATTTTTCAAGCTTGGAGGAATTTGCAACAGGCTCAGGCCGGTGCTAAATTCCTTTATATTCACCAAGTTGATCAAGTCCATCGCAACCAGTTGTTTATTTGTCGCCGCCTGCGGTAACGGGCGCCAGTGCTCTCAAACTCTATCCATGCCCAAAACTATGAAACACCAAAAAGCCATCATGACGGCGGTGTGCGCCGGAATCTCAACCCTCGTGCTGTTGTCCAGCGCGCCCTGCCTGAACGCCGCCAACGGCACGGATACTTGGACTGGCGGGGCCGGCGACAACAATTGGGCCACCGGCGGCAACTGGACCGGGATCAACACCCCGCCGATCGCCGGCGATTCCCTCGCGTTCGGGGCGCAAGGGACGGGGAGCCTGACCCTCAACAACACTCTCACCTCCGCCACCTCCTTTGCCGGCCTCACGTTCAATGCTGGCGCCCCGGCCTTCATTCTCACGGGCAATTCCCTCTTCACCGCCGGCGGTATTCTGGATAATTCCTCGAGCTTGGAGATCATCAATCTACCCATCTCGATGACTTCCGCGCATACTTTCGGTGCGGTCAGCGGCGGCGCCATGCTGGTCGGTGGCGTCCTTTCCGGCACCGGCGGCGTTAACAAGACGCTGGGCGGCACGGTGACGCTCACCAACAATAATACTTACACCGGCGCCACCACCGTCAGCGGCGGCACACTCGCCCTGGATTTTACCGGCGGCGCGGCCAATAATATCGTCTCCGCCAGTTCGGCGCTGGCCGTGGCCGGCGGCACCCTGCAAATCAAAGGCAGCAGCGCAGCCGCCAGCAGCCAGGCGTTTGCCTCGACCGCGCTAAGCGCCGGCAATTCGACCATTTCGGCCGCGCCGGTTTCGGGCGCCAACCTGCCGACGGTTGCGATCAAGGCGATTACGCCCGCCGCCGGCAGCACCGTGGTGTTCAATGGGCCGGCCACGACTACCGCCGCTTCAACGACCAGCGGTCAGACGGGCTCGGCTGGCAATGCCGACATCACCACGGGATTTCAAGCCGCCACCGCCACCATCACCACCACCAGCGGCACGGCCAACCAACCCCTATTGAGCACCACCAGCGGCAACGTGGACTACTATTGTTACGGCACCGTGGGGCTGTACGATTTTGCCGCCGTGACGGGCACGACTCCGTTCACCATCACCGGCCTGTCACAAATCAATTCCACCACCAGCGGCTTGGGCACGGCGGGCGACGGCAGCTACTACGTCGCCTCAACGGGGTTGGACACTACTACCACCGGCACCGAGAACACGACTCATTTTGACGATATCGTCGGCAGTTTTACCACTGCGAGCGGCAGTCCGGTAGGCATGGGTGGCCTCCGTTACAATTACAATGGTCCAATAACCACCACTTTGTATAACGGAACCACTATTTGTCTCGGAAGTATACTGGTCACGCCGAATGTTGGCGCCAACAACACCACCGTCACCACCAATACTACTTCGGGTTTTATTTGTCCCGGCTTTCGCAGCACCAGCAACGCAGGTTCCCTGGCCTTTTGGCAAAACAACATCGGAGGATTCCTGAGTTTAAACATCATTCTAGAAGACGGCAAGACGGGGGGGGCGATTTGGTCCCAAAACGGTTTGGGTACGGTGGTGTATGGGGCAGCCAACACTTTCACCAACTCGATCTACTTGAATGGCGGGGTGTCGGTAATCACCACCAACGCCGGCTTCGGCGCGCCCACCACCGCCGCCACCATCTTTATGAACGGCGGCACGATTCTGGCCAATGCCACCATGGCGCTGGATAACTCGGGCGCCAACAAGCGCGGCATCGCGTTGGGCAATAACGGCGGCGGCCTGGCTTCCGTCAGCGGCTATTCTCTGACCGTGGACGGCGTGGTCAGCGGGTCTGGGCAATTAACGGTGGGCCTTCCGGCTTCGAATGCCAATGGGAATACGGTGGGCTTACTCCCCGGCACCGGCACCGGCACGGCCAACACCACGCCCGTGTATGCCACTGGCACCGTGAATTTGATCGGAACCAACACCTACACCGGCAACACCTTCGTCAGCACCGGCACGCTAATGTTGTCCAACACCGCTTCCATCGGCAATTCGACCGCCATCACGGTCGCCAGCGGGGCCGTCTTCGACGTGTCGCAACTCAGCAGCACATTCACCTTAGGAGCGAGCCAGAGCCTTTTGGGCAACGGCACGAACAACGGTTCCATAACCACCTCCGCCGGCTCGAAAATCTATGCCGACGCCGGCGTCCCGTACGGAACCAATACCTTCAACAATAACCTGACGTTCGTCTCGGGCGCGCTCGGTTATCTGAATGTGGGCACGGTGCATAACGGCTCGAATGACTTTGTTTCCGTGGGCGGCACGCTGACGCTCAACAGCACGACTTTCCATCTCAAAGGCCCCAGCACCGCAGCGAATCTGGATACGACCGCCGATTATGTGCTCCTGACCGCCGGCACGCTCTCCGGCTCGCCGTCGTCCACACCCGTCTGGGACGTGGCCCCCGCCAACGCCGCCAACTTTGTCGTAACGACCAGCGGCAACTCGGTGGTGCTGCACTATTCGCCCGCCGCCCCGCCCTCCGGCTCCGGCACCGCCACGCCTGCCAGCGTTAACCGCAACGGAACCACGCTCGTCACCGTCACGGCAGTTCCCGGCAGCAATCCCATCAGCAGTGTGATTCTGAATGCCAGTTCGGTGAACGGCCCCTCGGCCGTGACCCTCGTGCAATCCAATTCCACCAGTATTTATACCAACACGGTGACCGTCGGCACCACCGCCACTCCGGGACCGCAGACCATGGTCGCCACCATCACGGACACCACCGCGCTGGCGGGAACCGCCAATATTGCGCTGACCGTGCTGAACACACAAACGTGGGATGGGAACGGAGCCAATGCCAATTGGAGTACCGGGACCAATTGGGTGAGCGGTGTGTCGCCGGTGACGGGCGATTTCCTGACGTTTGCCGGATCACAGCAAACGGCGCCGGCCATGGACAACAACTACAACGTGACCGGTCTGGCGTTTTCCAGCGGCGCGGCCAGCTTCACCTTGGGCGCCTCCGGCAATTTCCTGACCTTAACGGCCAATGGCATCACCAACTATTCGGCCAATGCGCAAACGGTCAACCTGCCCATTACTTTGACCGCGCCCCAGACGTTCAATGCCAATGTCGGCGCTTTAAACCTGCCACAGGGAATCACCAATGGCGGCAACTTGGTTTCGGTTGACGGCACCAACATCACCACGATCAGCGGCGCCATCTCCGGCGCCGGCGGGCTGGCCAAGAACGGAGGCGGCACGAATTATTTGACAGGCAACGACAGCTATGCGGGTGCCACAACCATCAACGCCGGCTCGCTGGTGCTGAACGGCAACGAGACCCTTCCCGGCGCGATCATCATCAACTCAGGCAACAACACCATGCTGACCGTCAGCGGCGGGACGCTAAGCAGCTCGAGCCTGACCATGAACAGCGCCAGTGCCAGCCTGGGCTTCCTGCTTTCCGGTGGCACCGCTTCCTTCACCAACAACGTGGCCTTCAGCGCCGACAACGGAAACAACGCCAACTTGATGCAATTGACTGGCGGCTCGTTGAATGCGAATACCTTTACTTCGGGACGCTGCAATCTTTCGCTCACCGCGCAACCAACTTCGGGACAGGTCACCACCGAAGGCATTTATGTAAATAGCACCGCCGTGGTGACCATCACCAACACGCTGGGCATCGGCGGCGCTTCCTCCAGTGCCAATTCCAGCACTTCCATGCGCATGGACGGCGGCACGGTCAATGTGGGCGGCACCACGCGAATCACGATCAACAACTCCGGCCGCTGGAGCGTCCTGGACATCAACGGCGGCACGTTCACCAGCGCGGATGCCACCGGAACCGGCATCCAGATTGGCGGCGGTTACGGCGGCGCCAGCGCCGAACTCCTGGTCCGCGCAGGCAAGCTCCTCGCGGACACCATCACCTTGGGCGACACGAATGGCATTCAAACCAACGGCACGGTGGTGCTGAACCAAACCGGCGGCAGCATCTATCTGGGTGCGGGCGGCATCGTTTCGGGCAGCAATGCTCCAACTTACACCGAAACCATCACGCTCGGTTCAGGCACCGTGGGGGCGCTGGCAAACTGGGCTTCCTCCCTGCCCATGACGCTCTCGGGTACCATGACTTTCCAAGCGGCGGACGGTAACAACAATCCGTTTAACATCACCTTAAACGGCGTGCTGTCGGGCTCCGCGGTTTTGAACAAGACCGGCGGCGGCACCTTGACGCTCGGCGCGGCTGATACTTATACCGGCAACACGCTCATCAATGGCGGCACGCTGGCCTTAAGCTCAGGCGGATCGCTCACCAGCCCCACCATCCAGCTCGGCACCAGCACGACCTTTGACGTGACGCAAGTGGGCGGCATCACGCTGAATAGCAGCCAGGCGCTCAAGGGTTTTGGCACGGTGAACGGCACCGTTACCGCAAACACTGCCTCCACCATTGCTCCCGGCAGCAATACCGTGACCGGCACGCTGACGTTTACCGGCGGCCTGACCGAAAATGGCGGGGTCAATAACACCTTCAACCTTTCCAGCAATCCGTCGGGACCAAACAATGATTTCATCAATGCGTCCGGCGGTCTGTCGTTGAGCGGCTCCAACAATATCATCATCACCGGCACCCTGGCCAACGGCGGGATTTATCCGCTGTTCAATTATGGCGGCAATTTGAGCGGCGACTTCACCCAATTTGCCGTGTCTGGTGCAGTTGGCACGCTATCCAACAGCGCGGCTGCCAGCACTATTTATTTTGTCAATTTGACCAGCTTCCGCGCGCCCACCAATGTCGTCTGGTTGGGCAATCCCACCGCCAACAACTGGGACATGGAGACCACCACCAACTGGCTCGACAACGGGGTGGGCTTGCCGGACATCTTTGTTCCGGGCGATAACGTTGTGTTCAACACCGTGGGGGCGGCCAATCCGTTGGTGAACCTCCCCGGTCTGGTCAACCCCGCTTCCGTCCTGGTCAACACTGCTGACAGTTACACCTTCACCGGCATTGGGGCCATTGGCGGCTTGGGCGGCCTGACCGTCAGCAATGGCAGCGTGACCGTGCTGACGACCAACACTTTCACCGGCCCGACGATCCTGGCGGGCGGCGTGCTGACCACGCCCGTCCTGGCCAACGGCGGCAGTGCCAGCGGCTTGGGAGCCGCCACGGCTGATCCGGGCAACCTGGTTTTCAATGGCGGCACGCTGGCTTATTCCGGCGCATCCACCGGCACGGATCATGGTTTGACGCTCACCAATGGCGGCGGCACGCTGGACGTGATCAACGGCACGACACTGACCTGGAACGGAGCCCTCACCGGCAACGGGCGCCTAGCCTTGATGGATTCCGGCACCTTGACGCTCGCCGTGCCCAATACTTATTCCGGCGGCACCACCATCAGCAATGGCGTTTTGAAATTGAACAATGCCACCGCTGCCGGTTTCGGCGCCATCAACCTCGCGGGCGGCGCCTTGCAACTCTCCGTGGGCTCGCAGCCGACCTATACCAATAGTCTGACGGTCATCGGCAACAGCACCTTGAATTCGGCGGGGGGCAATAACAACATTGTCACCGGCGCCTGGACGGGCGACACCAACGCCGTCTTGAATGTCACCATCGCCAGCGGTGGCACTTTCACGGTGGAAGGCAGCCTAACCAACTTTTACGGCACCGTTGAACTGGGCAGCGATGCGGGATGCTACTTCCGATTTAATGGCAGCGGCAACACTTCGTTTGGCGGAGTGAACGCCACCTTTGACCTCGGCACTGGTTCAGCCGCCTTGGAGGCTAGAAATGCCACCACGATCGCCATTGGCGCACTGGAAGGCGGCTCCGGCACTATTGTCACCGGCCCCTCCGCCGGGACCGGAACCCTGCTTTGGACGATCGGCTCCAGCACCAATAACCCCAGCACCACTTACTACGGAACGATCAAGGACAATGCCGCCAACGAGAATAGTGCTATCAACAAGGTCGGCAGCGGCACGCTGACGCTGGCCGGCAGCAATCCTTATAGCGCTGGCACGACGGTCAGCAGCGGCACGCTGCTGGTCACCGGCAGCCTCAGTGGCACCAATAACGTCACCGTCACCGCTGGCACGCTCGGGGGTTCCGGAAGCATTGCCGGCGCGGTCATTGTCCAGAGTGGCGGCACATTGGAACCAGGCGACGGTGTCAGCGCCGCGGGAACAGTCCTGACCCTCGGCACGAATCTGACCATGAACACGGGCAGCACGAACGTCATGCAGGTGTCACACAACAATCAGAACAGTGACAACGTGCTGTGCAGTGGCGTGATCACCTACGGCGGTACGCTGCTGGTGGTGACCAACGCCGGGGATGCCCCATTTGTCTCGGGCGATACCTTCACCTTGTTCACCTCCTCCCTGCCCAGCTATAGCGGCAGCTTCAACGCCTTCAATCTGCCGGCGTTGACTCCGGGACTGGTTTGGAATACCGCCAATCTGACCGTAAACGGCACGATTTCGGTCGGAATCGCCACCCCGTCTATTGGCAGCATCGTGGTTTCCGGCGGCAATCTGATCCTCACCTCCACCAATGGCTCCGCCAACGGACAGGTCATTGTGCTCACCTCCACCAATTTGACGGTGCCGTTCAGTCAGTGGACTCCGCTGACCACCAACAACTACAGCGGGACCGGCAGTTTCAGCTATACCGTGACCGGCGCGGTAACCTCCGGCAAACCGCAACAATTCTACCGTTTGCTGACGCAGTAACCCCCATGACCGCATGGATTGCTGGATGCTTGGATTATTGGATTGATGGATTTCCGCCCGAACCGCGTTTCCGCATCCATTCATTCATCCACCAATCCAGCAATCCCCTGCTTGCTCAATTCCCCGTCTTCAGTTCCACGACATCGTGGGGCGCGGCTTCGCGCTGGCCGGCGGGGCTGACCCGGATATATCGCGCCTTTTGCCGGAGCTGTTCAAAATTGGCCGCGCCGAGGTAACCCATGCCACTCTGGATGCCGCCGATGAGCTGCGCGAGCACGCGATCCACCGAGCCCGCGGATTCTTTGAGCGCCTCAATGCCTTCGGCGGCGAGCTTGCGCGTGGCATCGGCTTTTTCGTGGCCGTAGCGCGCCGCGCTGCCGGCCTTCATGGCCGCCAGGCTGCCCATGCCGCGATATTGTTTGTAAAGCTTGCCGCCAATTTCCATGACCTCGCCCGGCGCTTCGGTGCAGCCGGCCAGCATGCCGCCGCAGATGACCGACTGCGCCAGCGTCAGCGCCTTCACAATGTCACCCGATTTGGTGATACCGCCGTCGGCCAGCAGCGAAACTTTCTTCTTCGCCGCCGCGCCCGCGCAGACATACAGCGCCGTCATCTGCGGAATGCCCACCCCCGCCACCATGCGCGTGGTGCAAATCGAGCCCGGCCCCTGCCCCACTTTGATCGCGTTCGCGCCGCAGTCCGCGAGGAATTCCACACCCGCCGCGCTGGTCACATTGCCGGCGATGATGGGCAGCTTCGGAAACGCATCGCGCAGCACTTTCACCGTGTCCCCGACGCCCTTGCTGTGTCCGTGCGCGGTAGATACCGCCACCACATCCACCCCGCGGTCCACCAAGGCGCCGGCATGGTTCAAAATCCGCGCCCGATCCAATTCGCCAAACGCGTTGCGCGTGGCGCTGACCGCCGCCCCGCAAATCAGCCGGAACTGCGCGTCGCGCGCCGGCTTGAACTGGGCCTTGCGCTCCTGCGTGATCCGCTCGACGTCGCTCATCGTGATCAAGCCATGCAAATGATCATCCTCGTCCACTACCAGCAATTTGTGGATACCCAGGTGTTCGGTAAAAAATTTGTCCGCGCGGGCGATCGGATCCTTGCCCAATTCCTTCCGGGTGATGGTGTGAACCTGTTGGCGCGGCGTCAAAGCCTCGATCACCTTCTTGGCGGCGTAACGCGGCTTGACCACATGCCCGGAAAGCAGCCCCACCAGCCGGCCTTTGGCGTCCACCACCGGAAAGGTGCTGAAGCCGAACCGTTTCTCCTCGATCAACGCCAGCACGTCGCCAATCAGTTGCTCCGGCGCGACTTTGATCGGATCCTGAATGAGGCCCTGCACGTGGTATTTCACACGGCTGACCTGGGAAAGCTGGTCGCGCTCGGCCATGTTGTAATGAATCAGCCCCAAGCCGCCATTGAGCGCCATCGCAATGGCCATGCGCGATTCCGTGACTGTGTCCATGTCCGCGGAAATCACCGGGATGTTCAAATGCAAGCCTTCGGCCAGGGTGGTGTCGAGCTGCGTGTTGCGCGGCAGGATTTCGGAATACAACGTGGCCAGGGTGATGTCGTCAAACGTCAGGCCAACTTTGTGGTTGGCCGGGAAAAAAGCGTCGGCCGCCTGATAGAAGGTTTGGTCGAGATTGATATTGCGCGTCGCTGCCATGTCAGAAAATGCCCAACGCGAGCCGGCCTTGGCAAGAAAAAACCGGCGCCGAAAAACCTTCACCCTTCAACCTTCACTAGCGAACGCCCGATGGCCTCCAGATGAGGCGCTTCTTGGACGTTGGATGTTGAAAGTTCCCCTTCAGTTTAGGGGCGCAGGAAGCTCCCTCAACCGACCGGGTCGGAGTTGACTTCAATTTCATCGTACCGGTTCCGCCGGTAAACAATGATGGAGCCCACCCAGCCCGCCACAAACACCCCGATCACCCCGAAACCAAGGACTCCGAAATGATTGTTCAGGTAGCTGATCCAGTCCCCAATGGTGCCATGCAGCTTGAGCCGATCGCTGATCAAACCCAGCACCTCAACGCCGCCGACGAGCAATGCCACCGCGACCGAAACCAGGGTGATGATCAGGTTGTAATACAATTTACGCATCGGTTTGACGAAGGCCCAGCCGTAGGCACTGACCATGAGAATGCTGACGGTGGAATCAATCAACGCCATGCCGACCGTGAATAGTGTCGGAAACACCAAAATGGACCAGATGGGCAACCCGCGGGTGGCCTCCGTCGCGGAAATACCCAACAGGCCCACCTCCGTGGCGGTGTCGAAACCCAGCCCGAACAGAAAGCCCACCGGATACATCTGCCAGCCATGTTCAATCAATTGAAACAAGCCGCGGAAAAGACGCCCCCAAAAGCCCCGTTTGGCCAGGAGCAGATTGAGGCTTTCATCGGTATATCGCCCGCCCCGCTTGACATGCTGAAACGTCCGGTAAACCGACACCAGGATGAGGAGGTTGGCCAGGGCGATGGCCAGCAAGAAAAAGGCCGAGACCGAGGTTCCAATGACCTCTCCGACAGCCGCAAAGGAGGCGAAATGGGTCTGGATGGCAACGGAAGTCAAGGCGATCACCACCGACAGCCCGAACACCACGGTGGAATGGCCGAGCGAGAAAAACAGGCCCACGGCGACCGGCCGTTTGCCCTGCTGCATCAACTTGCGCGTCACGTTGTCTATCGCCGCAATGTGATCGGCATCCACGGCGTGCCGCAGCCCAAATGCGTATGCCAGCAGCGCCGTGCCCAACAGCACCGGATGCCGGTGAAACGCGGCCCAAGCCCAAATCCAAGCCGCGACGTTGGCGCCGATGAGCAACCCATACAGCAGGAACGTCCGGCCTCTCACGGTGGCCGGAATCCTCCCGGCGATCGCGGAAACCCTCGAGCGCGGCGTAGTTGTGGTGGTGGCCATGCAAACCCGCGGTTGGTCCGCCGGCCAACCCGGACGGGACACGCGTCCTGTATTGTCCCGCCGCCCCGCCGTCTCCGCAAGTAAAATCTTCATACGAATCTTATTATTCGTAACACCGAGTCCGGCGCCTTCTCCAAGTGGCAGCCGACGTGAGGCTCCATCTCCAGCCCGATCGGCCGCGAGAATTTTCCAACCCACTGGGATGGTGGCCGCACGCAAGTACTTTCTCCGTCTCCGCTGCATCGGAGGGAGGAGAGTGGTGCCAAGCCGGGGTCCGATGCGGGAGGAGGTGAGGTCCGACCAACCATTCAGTTTCGGTTGCACCACTCAAGCCCAGCGCGCGATCGGCCAAGACCAGCCGCCGCCGAGTGCGACGAAGCGAATAATGCCAATCCACGAAATAACAACAAATTGCGTAAGTTAAAGAGCCCGCGCGGATTTTTTTCACTTTGCATTTTTTGCTTGACATTTTTGTGATGAAGCAAATAATTTAATTTGATCGTTTATGATTCTTTATAAAATCCTGCCAGCACAGTGTCTGCTGCTTGTCCGAAGCTTGGGCGAGGCAACGCCGGAAGAATGCGGGCGTTTACTCAAGCAAGTCCGCAGTTCGCACCCGGCGTCCAGAGAATATAATTCCTGCAATGACGTGCGGGAACTGGTGAATTTCTTTTCCTTTGACCAAGCCAATGAGGTGGTGGAAATCATGGCCGTTGAATCACCGACAACCGACATGCGCAAAAACGCCTTGTTGGTCCAATCCACGGCGCACTATGGGGTGGGCCGCATGTTTGAGCAAGCAAGCCAGGGACGGATTCCAATTTTGACCAAGGTGGTGACGAGTTTTGAGGAAGCGGCCGCCTGGCTTGAAGTTCCGGTGCAACTGCTAGTGGATGAATTTGCCAAAGCTGACTGGATCACTGTGGAATGAGACGCCGTGAGGCGGTGGCGGCGGGACGGAATCCGACCGGTAACTTTCAGCGACGCGTCACGGGGCCAGCGCGGCCCATAGTTCGGCATCTTTTTTCAATTGGTTCCGGGCCAGCAAGATCAGTTCCACCACGCCCCGCTGAGCCGTCAGCTTGATTCCCAAACATCCGGCCAATTGCTCGATCATTTCTATGGCTATGGGGTAGCCGGGAGGACGTCCGATAAAGGCGGCATGGGCGAGCAGGTCGGCCAGCTTGACCAGGACGCGCTTTTGCCCCGCGGCGGAGACGGTCGGTTCCAAGGGATCCGGGAAATGCAGAATGGCCTGACATATTTCGTCGGGAAAATTCCAACGGTTGGCCGCCAGCGCGCCAATCAGATTATGCGAGAAACCGATCTCCTCCAGTTCTGCGGTGACATAGTCCACGTTGTGCTTCTGGATGCGCCGGAGCACGCCTGCGTAAGCCAGCCGGGTTTTGGGGTGGGCCAGGAAAATGAACTGCCCGAGACAATGCAGCAAACCCATGAGAAAAACCTGCTCTGGTTGCGGGTGGCCCACTTCTTCTGCAAGCCGACGGGCGATCATGGCGGTGGCCAGGGAATTTTCCCAAACCAATTTGTCCATCGTTTCGTGCTTGGCCTGCCCCATCAGCGAAGTGGCCAGTGCCAGGGCGCGCAATTGGATTGCTCCGACACTGGTGACCGCATCCTGAACTGAAAGAACGCCCTGTGCCTGGGGATACACTGGCGAATTTGCCAACTTTAGCAGGGCCGTGGTCAGCCGGGTATCCCGGCCGACCGCCGCCGCCAACTCGCCGGCATCCGCATTTGGATCGTCGAGCAGTTCCAACACCCGCAAGACCGCCTCCGGCAGCGGCGGAATTTGATCGGCACACCGGAGGATTTCCTCCCGGTCGGCGACCTTGGCCAACATCCCATCGTATTGGTCAAGGAGATTTGCGGTCATGTTCATGTTACGAAGTTCAGCAGCAGCGATGGCTGGTTGCCTATTATGCGGTTGCATCCAGCACCTCCCGCACCTTCCCCGCCAAGTCCTGTTGTGAAAAGGGTTTTTGGAGAAAATGCGTGCCGGGGTCGAGCACCCCGTGGTGGGCGATCACATCAGCGGTATAACCTGACATGAACAGCCGTTTCAAACCCGGATAAAGGCACAGTAGATTCTTAGCCAGATCCCGGCCATTCATTTCCGGCATGACGACGTCGGTCATCAGCAGATGAATCTGCCCCGCGTGCTCGCGCGCCCATTGCATCGCCTCGCCCGGCGTGCGAGCGGCGAGCACCCGGTAGCCCAGCTTTTCCAGCAACTTCTGACTCACCTTGAGAATGGATACCTCGTCCTCGACCAAAAGGATGGTCTCGCACCCCATGCCGAGCGCAGAAACAGACGCGCTATTGGCTGGCAGGAGTGCTCGCGACGCATGTCGCGGCAGATGGATCTGAAAAGTAGTCCCCCGGCTCAGTTCACTATACACGGTGATAAAACCTCGGTTCTGTTTCGCGATGCCATACACGGTGGCCAGCCCCATGCCGGTGCCATGTCCCGGCTCCTTGGTGGTGAAGAAGGGCTCGAACAGATGCTCCCGCACTTCCGGACGCAAACCGCAACCGTTGTCACTTACCGCCAACCGCACATAATCCCCGACTTGCGCCTCGGGCTGGTGCGCCACATAAGCCTCGTCGCAAACAATATTGGCGGTCTCGATCGTGAGTTTACCCCCAGTGCCAACCATGGCGTCCCGGGCATTGACGCACAAGTTGGCCAAGAGTTGGTCCACTTGCGAAGGATCGATCATGACTGACCCCAGCTCCGCGCCAGGCCGCCAACTCAAATCAATATCCTCGCCAATGAGGCGGCGGAGCATCTTGAGCATGCCGGTCACGGTTTCATTAAGGTCGAGCACTTTGGGAGCAATGGTTTGTTTGCGGGCAAAAGCCAGAAGCTGCCGCGTGAGGTCCGCCGAGCGGTGGGCGCAGATTTGAATTTCATCCAAACTCTCCCACACCGGGCTTTGGGGCGGGAGCCCATCCAGCGCCAGCGCGGCATTGCCCAAAATCACCTGCAGCATATTGTTGAAGTCGTGCGCCACGCCGCCGGCCAGCCGGCCGATGGATTCCATCTTGCAAGCCTGGATCAACTGGGATTGGAGTTTCTCTCTTTCCGCCTCGGCCCGCTTGCGCTCCGCAATATTGCGAATGTTCAAGACCACTCCACCGATCGCCGGTTCATGGAGCAGGTTGTTTCCCATCGCTTCCATCCAAATCCAAGTGCCATTCTTGTGTCGGGCGCGAAATTCAATGCGGTGCACAATGCCGGGATTGCTGAGAGCTTTGGCAAAGACCACCGATACAGGTTCCAAATCATCGGGATGGACCAGGTTGAATCCGCTGGTGCCCAAGAGTTCTTCGGGCTGGTATCCGAAGGTTGACCAGACCGGTCCGTTAATCAGGATTTGATTCCCGGTGGCATCAACTACCGTGAGAATATCATTGGAATTGCCCAGCAGCAGCCGCGATCGTTCTTCACTCTTTCGGAGGGCGCGCTCGGCGCGCTTTTGCTCGGAAATATTCACGGTGATCGTAAGGAACGCCGGCTGGCCAGCAAAAGTTATCGCCTGGCTCGAGAACAGGATGTTAAACGTTTCCGCGCCCTTGATCACCTCGGCTTGAAGCATATGAGCCGCGCCCGAACGAGCCAATTCGGCCAGGGCAATTTCCCGGACCTGGGTTTCCATGTTGAAACCCAGTTCCTCCGGCGTGTGGCCGATGAAGGCATCCAGATCAAATCCAAAATCATGGCCGAACGCCCGGTTGACCAAGAGGTAGCGTCCTTCCAGGTCACTGACTGCGCAGGAGTAGGGCGCGAGGTCAAACAGTGTCTTGAACTGCTTCTCGCTGGCGCGCAACGCTGCTTCCGAGTGCTGGAGCTGTTCCGCCATTTGATTGAATGAACTGGCGAGCGTCGAGAATTCGTCGCAGCCCAAGCGCTCCACGCGAACCGACCGATCACCCTGCGCCAGGGCCGCGTGAGCCGCGATCAACTCCTGCACCGGCCGGGAGATAAGCCGCTTCAGCAAATGATAGCCGGCTGCGCCCACGGCGACCGTGGCGAAAAAGATGAGCAGCAAGACGATGAGCATGGGGCGTTGCGCCGGCAACAGGTACGGTTGCGGCTGCAGCCATGCGAGCTTCCAAGGTGTGCCGACCACGCGGGTGAACAGGAGGTGTTGCTTGCCGATCCCGGGAATGTCCATATCCGCATCGCCGTCCTCCGCTGCCAGCACTTGATGAACTAAATTGGAGTTAATCACAAAATTTTTACGAGCAGCCTCAACCCGGCCGGAGTCATCCACGAGCAAGGCTGCTTCGCCTCCAACGCCTGGCGAATAATCCCGGATGGCTTGCAAGAGGCCGGACACGGGCACGCTGGCAGCCAGAGCTCCCAGATAGTCGCCGTTTTTACCCATCTGCGGGGAGAGAACGATCACGCTGGGCTGGCCACTGGACTTGCTGTTGACAATCCGCGTGATGACCGGAGCACCTTGGCGCAAAAGCGGGTAGTAATAACGATCCTGCGTATTGAAGCGTTCACCATGCAACCCCAGAACCTCTCCGTCGGGAAGGTCGAGAAATACCCCATCCACACTCCTGCCCAAGCGCCCCTCCAAGGCACGCAGCTCCGGGAGGACTTTCCCGGGTTCTCCAGGGAGAAGCCGCACGGCCTCATCGGCGAGCACCGCCTGGATGCCAGCAAAGCGGGAGGAAATATTCTGGCGCAGGATCTCGAGGTGAACGTGCGATTCAGTCCGCAGACGGTCCAACACGGCAAGGTGATTCAGGCGCCAGGCCAGGAGCAGCACCAGCGCTGCCGCCAGTGCCGTAGGAACAAAAGCCACCAAAAACACCTTCTGCAGAATTTTCATTTTGCCTTCTCGGTAAACGGCAATTCATCATGCCGGCTGCGATTACGCCTCAGGCCTAGGAGACTGCCAGTTGTTGCAAGGTGGCGTCACCGACCACGTGGTCAGATATTTTCCGCTTAGACTCTTGCTGGTCTGGCTGAGGGTGTCTATGGCCATAGATTTTGGTCCTAAAAATTCCTAAAATCGCTTTCCGGAGGCGTTGCCGTACGCAGCGCTTCCGCTCCAAAGGACGCTTGCGGCAGGCGCGCATGGCCATTGGCTCGGGGCGCCACCAACGGCACGGCTTGGGCAGCCGGCGGGGAAACGACTCGCGGTTTGGCTTTCGCCGGGTTGGTCGCCGTAGTGGCGCCGATTTGGCCGCCAACCAACTGTCGCAATTCCGCAACCGCCTGTTTCATCACCTCCGCCTGCGCATTGAGTTCTTGGGCGGCGGCAGCACTCTCTTCGGCATTGGCGGCATTGGATTGGGTGACTTTATCCATCTGTCCCACGGCGGCGTTGATCTGCGTGATACCCTGGGTTTGTTCGCGGGAAGCGCCCGCCACTTCGGCGGCCAGTTCGTCCACCTGCCGGGCTTTGATCACAATTTCGTTCAATGCCCCCGCAACTTTCGCGCTGATCAGCACGCCTTGCGCCGTGTTGTTGATCGCGCCTTCGATCTTCGCCGCCGTTTCTTTCGCGGCCTGCGCGCTGCGCTGGGCCAGATTGCGGACTTCATCCGCCACCACGGCAAAGCCCATGCCGGCTTCGCCGGCCCGCGCGGCTTCCACGGCCGCATTCAGCGCCAAAATGTTGGTTTGAAAAGCGATCTCATCAATGGTCTTGATGATTTTGGCAATGTCGTCGGAAGAGGCTTTGATGGTCTGCATCGCGGTATTCATTGAGGTCACGTCGCCCGAACCTTTGTCGGCCGCCCCGCGGGCGGCCCGGGCGAGTTCGTTGGCTTTCTGCGCGTTTTCGGCGTTCCGTTTGGTCATGCTCGCCAACTCCTCGAGCGAGGCGCTGGTTTCCTCCACCGAGGCCGCCTGCTCGCTCGAACCTTCCGCCAAGGCCTGGCTGGAAGTCGAAAACTGGGTCGCGGCATTGGCGACGTGGAAAAAACTGTTGCTCAAGTCGCCCACCAAGCGATGCAACGCCTGGCGCAGGCGATTGGCATTCCAAGCCACCAACAACAGAATGACGGCGGTAAAGAGCACGCTGGCCGCGCCGAGCCACAAGGCATAACCGCTGATGCTCTTAAAACTGCCCACGGTAAGCTCCACACATTTGCTGGCCACCTCCTGGTTATGGACTTTCAGTTGGGCCGCCGCGCTGGCCAAGGCGGCAATTTTCCCGGGAATTTCTTGATCCATGATCTTCATGGCACCGGGAAAATCCTTGTCCAGGATGCCCCGCAAGCGACCCACGGTTTGGACGTAATCGTTGAAAGTGGCTTCCAGGTCCGCGACGCGATTACGCCCCTCGCCCGCCCCATAGAGCTGTTTGATGGCCTGCAATTGCTGGACGCAGTTTTGCTGCGCCCGATCGGTTTCCGCGGCCTTGGCGATGCGATCCTTGTCTTGGGCAAAGATGAGTTCGTACGAAGCCAGGCGGTAGGCATCCAGGTTTTCTTGCAGCCCAGCCAGCAAGTTGAGACTGGGCAAACCTTCGGTGACCAGTCCATGGGTGGCCTGATTGCCGCGCTGGCAGACGCGCCATTGCACGACCCCTTGGCCAAGCAAAAAGACCAGCAGAAATACAATCAGAACCTCAATGAACCGAAAACTGCTTTTGATGGATGTGTTGGAGTGAGTTTTCATATCTCGTGGGTGGCTGAGGCAAACGGCGCCAAACGCAAACGCTAACGCCCGGCGCCTTTGCCAATCCGCACACTACTTTATTTCAATTTTTTTCACGCCATTCAGAACCGCATCAGCGGGAACAATGGCAATGGCCCCTTTGGTGGACGCGACCAGCGAAACCAGCGCAGCCGCATCATCCACTTTCTTCGGCTCCTGCCCGCGCCCGGAAAACGCCAGCCGCTGCCAGAAGGTCTTGAACGAGCTGGTGTCCATGCCGCACACCTGTTGCAAGGCGGCATCCGTCTTGTCCGGCAACACCGCGATGACGATCGCCTGACCGCCATCCCAATACTTGGTTTTGGCGGTATAAATGTCCTTGATCGCATCCGCCGACAGGCTGTCGGCGCCCACGCTGGGGTTGGCAATCACCACGGCGCCATCCAAAGCCAGCGCCCGAACATGGCTCACCCCAAGGGCGGCCACGATTAATGCGAGTTTAATCCAATTAGCTTTCATAGTCGGGATTCCTTTTGGGTTAAAAGCTTAAAGTGGTCTTCAGCTCCAGCATAAACCAGCCGCGGTCGTCCCGGCTGCCAGCGGGATTGTTGGAATTGTCGTGCAACAGTCCGGTCCCATGAAGGTAGTGGCCTTCAATTTTGATGATCCACCAGTCTTTGGGGTCAAACCGGAGCGATAACGCAAGGTCCTTCTGATACTGTTTGGAATTGCTGCGATCATAAATGTCATTGTAGTCCTCGGTGTAATACACCCCCGTCTCAAACCATTTATTGAACCGGTACGAGGCGCCGGCATACCAGGTGTCCGCCCCCAGATGCCCCGGACCGGCGTTGTAAGGGTGGCCGCTGGCCGTGCTCTCGGCCGGTTCATAGCGGATGAGATATTCCGCCTGAAAATCCCAGTTTTTCCATTGATATTCCAGCGAAGGATGGATGACCGTTGCGTCCATGGAGCTGTTGACGGCTCCCGGCCCGTGAATTTTTGGACTTATCCAATAGTCATAGCTGAACCCGAAAGCTTCGTTCGCCGCCAGACCGGCCCGCAGACCGGCAACCGGCGTATTCCACCAAAATTGCATGCCAACCTCCGGAAAGTCATTCACATCGGTATAAGAAGAATAAGGCAGATGATTCGAGGCGTCCTGCAAGAGCCGTGCCACCCCGCCTTGTTCGGACAAATTCACCATGCCACCATAGACTTCATACGACATCGTGCCGGCTTTGCCAAGGCCGAAGCCGCCATACACGGAGCCGCCATCCACCGCCCCGGAAAAGTCCCGATACCGGGCGTCATACATGCCTTGGGGCAGGAGGATGGAGGTGCGAGCCAGATCAATGGATTGAATCGTATTGTAAATTCCTTCGGGACGAAGAATGCGGCCGGCCCGCACTCCAAGCGCGTCACAGAAATTATAATCAATCAGGGCGTAATCCAAGTCCGGCTGGTATTTGCCGACATTTCCGACGTCGAACAGGAAGCCCTGGGCCGTGATGCGAGTGTGGGGAAAGGGATTCATCGAGGCATTCAGACCCACCTCGGTGAATTGAAACGAGCCGTTCTTGCTGTCGCTGTCCAGATAATTGTAATCGCTCGAATACATGAATCCCTGGCTGGCGAAGCCGTGGAAGTCCAACGGTGGCATATTGGTGCCGATAAAGGATAAGGGCACTTCATAAGCCTGCGCGCCGCACGCGGCAGCCGCGCCAAGCGCCGCCGTCAATAATGCCTTCGGGGTGTGATGGTTACGGTGATTTTTCATTGGCTGTGTGTGTTGTCTGCTTGTTTATTTTGTTGCCTGCGATTTGGGCGGCCAAACCGATGGCCGCCGCGAAGGCAAACGAGGTTTGCTGCATTTTCAGTCTGCTTGTTTCATTTCATTTGTTCGCCGGTTTGCGTTTGCTGTGGAAAAACAAAAAGGCGCAACTGAATCATTCTCCCTCCGCGAGGGAAATGATTCAGTTGCGCCTTCGAGCGGCAGGCCCACAGTCCTGCCAGAGAAAGCACCCATGACCGGGTCATGGGCCTCAGTGCTGTTTATCGGTCACCCGAAACCGAACTTGAGAAGAAAATGAAATTTTTTTTGAAGTCCCCAAATTGGGTTGGCCGACGACACGAAAAAGACCCCAAAAAAGACCGCTCAGCTTTTCCCCAGGACGTCTTCGAGTTGGCGGCGCAAATCGGCAAGCTGCTTGCATTT
>Ga0316231_1001297_pt1 | contig 28325 bp, 16 predicted proteins | sample TBH18027metaG_FD_206002 | JGI IMG/M metagenome (GOLD analysis project Ga0316231, IMG submission 206002) | Freshwater microbial communities from Trout Bog Lake, Wisconsin, USA - TBH18027 | ecosystem: Environmental > Aquatic > Freshwater > Lake > Hypolimnion/Profundal zone | place: USA: Wisconsin... | reverse complement strand
ACGGATCCGCTGGGCGCCACTGAAGCGATGGAATACTCGCAATCGCTGCCGGTGCCCCACAGCCTGCCGGCTTCCGAAGTGCCGCATGGCCTGGCTACCTTCAACCTGTTCATAGACGCGCGGGATTCGTTCTTCTGGGACAAGCACGCGTTTGCCGAGGGCGGCTGGGATTGGAGCAAAGCGCACATTTACCACTGGCTCCATGAAAGCCCAAGTGGAAACAACTCCGCCCGGATTTTGGAAAGCGAGAAAAATCCGCTGGAGAGCCGCGTGTGGTATAATTACCCGGGCCAATCTACAAACCTTGGATCGCCCTACTATCTGGACGCGGCCTACACCGGTTCCAGCGCCCAGCCCTCCATCGTGGCCCGCGTGCTCGACGACGGCACGACGCAGCTCTATTCCTATCGCTACAATGCCAACGGCAATCTCACTAATACCACGGATCCGCTGGGGCGCAATTTTACGTTTGTCTATGCCAACAACAACATTGACTTGCTCCAAATGCACATGACGCACAACGGTAAGGACGAATTGCTGAGCAGCATAACTTACAACTCCCAGCATCTGCCGGTTGCCATCGCCGACACCTCGGCGCAGGTAACCACCAATACCTACAACGCGCGCGGACAGCTCCTGACTATCACCGACGCCAGGCATGAGGCGGCGACCCTCACTTACGATACCAACGGCTTTCTGCTCTCAATTCGGGGGCCTTGGGCCGGCACCAACGACACCGAAAGCTTCACCTATGATGCCCGGAACCGCATTCATACGGTAACCGGCACCGAAGGTTACATGGTTACTTACGCGTATGACGACTTTGATCGTCCGGTTCAGCTCTCGTACCCGGACGGAACAACCGACCAGCTCGTTTACGACCGGCTTGATCTGGCAGCCAGCAAGGACCGCCTCGGCCGGTGGACCACCAACACCTACAATGCGAACCGCCAATTGGTTTCCACCATTGACCCGCTTGGGCGCCTGACCCGTTTTCAGTGGTGTGCTTGCGGGCTGCTGGAAGCCATAATTGACCCGCTGGGCAGGAAAACCTCCTTCCTTTACGACCTGGAAAGCCGTCTGACGGCGAAGCAGTATCCAGACGGCTCGGCCGAAACCCAAACGTATGATAATTCCGGCGGACGGCTGCTGGCCAAGACCGGCGCCAACGGCAACCGAACCATGATGGAGTATAATGCGGACAATACGGTTAAACGAGTGACATACCTGGGCCGCACCAATGCGACGCCGGCGGTGAACTTCACCTACGATCCAGACTACAGTCGCTTAGTGTCAATGCAGGACGGCATTGGCACAACGGTCTATACTTATTATCCCATTGCGCGCGTGCCCGCCCTGGGCGCGGGCCGCATCCAATCCGTTTCCGGCCCGCTGCCGAACAGCCTGGTGACTTACGAATATGACGAACTTGGGAGGGTCGTCGGTGGTGCCATTAACGGGGCGGTTCAAGGCATGGCCTACGACGCGCTGGGCCGCCCGACGATGAAGACCAACAGCCTCGGCGCGTTCCGCTATTCTTATCTGAATGCCACGAAGCTCTTGACGGCCATGGCCTACCCTAATGGCCAAACCAACTTATATTCCTACTACGACAACCTGGGGGACGAGCGCCTGCAACAGATACAGCATCTCAAACCCAACGGCTCACTGCTCTCCAGTTTTGGCTACGCGTACGATGCGGACGGCGAAATCACCGCGTGGACAAATCAGTGGGACAGCCTGCCAAAGCGTGTCTGGCTTCCGAGCTACGATGCTGCCCACGAGTTGACTAATGTCACTTCTTTTGGCGGGCCTTTGGCCGCAACCAATTACACCTACAGGTATGATCTCGCCGAAAACCGCACCCTGGCCGCCACCAACGGCGTTCCAGCTCAATTTCAGTACAATTCATTGAACCAGCTAAACGGAGAAAGTGCCGGTCCCACCAATTCCGTAACGTATGAGTGGGATGCCGCGGAACGCCTGGTCGCCATCAATGACGGAGCCCAGCGGACCGAGTTCAGTTACGATGGCATGGGTCGTCGCGCCCGCATTGTCGAAAAGGTGAATGGCGCGGTGGTGGCGGACAACTTTTTTCTTTGGTGCGGCAGCGCGCTGTGCGAGGAGCGGGATTCAACCGGAGGGACGGTGATCAGACGCTTTTTTCCCCAGGGTGAAGTCATCGTTGGGGCCGGCACGACCAATTTATTTTATACTCGCGATCATTTGGGCAGTGTGCGAGAGGCGCTCGACGCCAGCGGCGCGCTCCAGGCGCGTTATGATTATGATGCTTACGGGCAACAGGCGGTCCTGGCCCAATCGCTCGCTGCATCGTTTGCCTTTACCGGCCATTACCAGCATCGGCCCAGCGGATTATACCTCGCGTTGTATCGCGCCCTCGACCCCCGGTCGGGCCGCTGGCTAAATAGAGATCCCTTGGGCGAACGCGGAGGGCTCAATTTGTATGCTTATGTTGGAAACGACCCGATAAATGCGGTTGACCCGTTCGGACTGGTGCTGTTTGGGTGGCTGGTGGGCGGTGAAGTTGAAGCGGGAAGCGCGGGAGTCGGCCCAGTGTCGTTCAGCGAACAGGTCAGCGCTGGCGGTGGCATCGCGGCGGAAAACTCGCCCGCCGGATACCTTGGCACGGCCCTCATGGCTCTAGGCCTGCTCACCAATCCATCCAGCGCGCAAGCCGTTCTCAATGCCGACCGGTTCCAAGCTGCTCTTCGCGGTAAGAAGCCGTTCTTCGGGCAAGGCGCCTTCGTGAGCGAGGGCCAGACCATTAACCTACCTTGCAAACCGACTGGATTGACCATTGCACCCAAGTCTTCATTGTTGCCGAGTGCGACGGGGCCGGGAGCGGTCGCCGGCGGTTCGGCGGGGGTTGGCATTGGCCTCTTCGTTTCTAATGCCGAGAATTTCAATGACCTTGCTGGCCCGTTCCTGACAGCCAACATCAACACGCCGCTTTTATGCCTGAGCTTTGGATACGACCAGAGTAGCGGCACGTGGATTTTTTCCGCGACGAAGGGTCCGGGGGTTGGAATATCAGTCAGCTATTATGTTACGGATACGCGGTCAGGCCAATGGTGACATGCGATGCGTCGGCAATTGTTGAACCATGAGAATTCACGCAGAGGATCATATGAACACTCAAAGCAACGTACTGTCTGGCAGGCGGATAGCCTTCATGGTCTTGTTCGTTGGCGTGGCCTGGCGGCTCGCCGCCCAAACGGCCATTCATGTGTACGACGCGGCCGGAAATCCCACCGGCATCATGGTTGGCGGTTCGGGCCAGCCAGTGATTACCGCGGGGCTCCAGCCGGAATTGATCCAATCGAATTCTTTTGCCGCTTTTGCCATTGGTGTCACTGGTTCCGGCCTTTCTTACCAATGGCTTTCCAATGGCATTCCCATTGCCGGCGCCACCGGTGATTCATTGGTGATCGCCAATCTGCCGCTCGCCGGCACCAACCTCGGCAACTTTTCCGTCATCGTCAGCAATTCCTTTGGCGCCATCACGAGTTCCCCGGCCGCGCTATGGACCGATGCCAACGGCAATGGGATACCCGACTGGTGGGAGCTGCAATATTTTCATAATCTGAACCAGACCGCGCTGGGAGATTATGACGGCGACGGCGTGGACAATTTGGACGAATACCTCGAAGGCACCAACCCCACCAACCCCGCCTCCTTCTACCCCCGGTTGTACCTGCAAGTCGCCAACGGTAGCGGGAGTGTCACCGCGTCTCCTGACCTGCCCCATTACACGATGGGACAACTGGTCACTCTCACCGCCAATCCCGATACCGGCCAGGGGTTTGCCGGATGGAGCGGAGCGGTGACTGGCGCCAAATCCACGATTTCGCTCTTCATGAACACGAACGAATCGGTGACTGCAAACTTCGGCTTCCCGCTGGGGGTGGCGCTGAACAATACGAACCTGGTGTGGACGACCAGCGGGGACGAGCTGTGGTTCGGCCAGGCGGCGATGACCGAAGACGGGATTGCCGCCGCGCAAAGCGGTCCGATCGTGAGCTATTGGAACGGCAGCACCTTTGTGGGGGACCAAACGACCTTGCAAAGCAGCTTTTATATTACCCAGCCGGAACAGCTTGGTTTTTGGTGGAGCGTTTCCTCGCAACCGCCCGCTGGCGTCACCTTTTCCATCAACAGCAATCTGGTGGCTTCCCTCTCGGGCCAGTCCGTGGCTTGGCAGTATGTGCAAACGAACCTCGCAGCCGGAGTCTATACGCTCACGTGGACCTATTCCAAAGGGCCGGTGGACATTCCCAGCGGGATTCCCTACACCGACGCGGCTTGGGTGGGTGACGTAACCCTGGCAGCCACAATCAGCGCACCCGAACTGGGACTCCGACTCACAGGTTTGCATTCCGCACTCTGCTATTGGCCGGTGTCTTCGACCGTTTTTCGGCTGCAACAAACCACGGCCTTGAACCCTGCCAACTGGACGGACGTAACCAATTCGGTTAATTCGGCCAGCGGAACGAATCAAGTCTTGATCACCCCGACCGGCTCTGGCGATTTCTACCGGCTGATCTATCCCTGAAAACTTTTCGTTCAGTTCAGTCCATCGCCTCGGCTTCGAGTTCAAACAGCAGGTCGTCGCGGCAGACGTCGCATTGCGCAAAGACGACCGGCAGGTGGGCCAGCCGGTTGGCCGCCAGCCATTCGGCGAACGTCCCAGCCTCGGCGGCATGCCGAAAATACGCCGTGGCGCACGCAAGATCATTGAAGTCGAAGCCGCGCGAGCGCAAGATAGCCTCGATCACGTCCATGGTCAGCCCCACCTGCTTGCGCACGTCGCCCACCCACAAGGTTTTACCCTCCGGGGCGATGCTGGCGGTGCCGGAAATGAACAGCCGCCGGCCGGTATTGGTGGAAGTCTCGAGCGCGCGGCTGAACGAACTCCCATAAGCCGGAGCGGGACATTGCAACGGCGAGGCGACTTCCTCGGCGTAGGAGTCTTTGCCGAGCGGATGGAAGGCCCAAGCGACCAGGGCTAGGGCGGCGCCGGCGGGATTGCCCGCCCCCACGCCGGTGCTGGCCGGCAGCGACCCCGTGCGGAATTTCACCTCCGAATAAATTTTTGTCCGGGCGCAGTTGAAATCGTTGTACCACGACAGAATGTGGTCGAGAAAGAACCACGTCCGCACCACGTCGGCCAATTGGAAGCCGGCTTGGGCCAGAATGCTCTGCAGATTCTCCAGCGCGCGGGCGGTCTGTTCGGGGCGGGAAAGGGTTAGTTCTCCCGGCCGGATGCCGCCAACCACACATTGCCGCGCGCCACCGTCCGTAAACACCGAGCCGACATAACGTCCGTCCACCACCAAGCGCTCGACCGGGCCGGTGAAAGCGTGAACCTGAAGGCCGGCCACCGGCTGGTTGCCGCAAGCGCCGCCCTGTACCCAAGTGATCGGCCAGTCTACCCGGTCAAACACGGTTTGCAGCGCGTCCGCAAACGCCGTGCTGGCACGGCAGTCGCCAAAGACCTGCACGTGCAGGGGCGCGGCAGCCCGCTCGCGCAGTCGGGCGGCGAACCGGCGGCAAAGCTCTTGGAGATTCTCACCGGGCCGCGCGGGGAAGGTAAAGGCAGCCAAGTTTTCCGGTTTTGCGGCTGGCGCCCGGCCGGGCGCCGTGCCTGGGTTGACAGCAAGCAACGACATCACTCCATACGACGGGCGGGCGGCGGAAATAGTTACAAGTCAATCGCTTGCGGGAAGAATTGGAGAAAACGGGCAGGGCGGATTCAAGCACCGGGGCGGGGACAGCTTGTCCCCGAGGTTGGCTGAAGGAAACTCAAGACGTGGGGACGATCCGTCCCCACCCCGCTGCTAGCGCAATCTTGAATTCGCCCTGGAAAAAACGCGCGTCCAGGCTACATTTTAATTTAAATCACAATAATTGTGCGCTTTTTTTGAAGCTTTTGCCCGCGATCACGCGTCTGATGATACGATGAAACTGTGCGCCAGAGCCATCGTTGCCGCCGTAGCGCAGACTGGCAGACTGCTGTGTCACCGGTTGGCAACCGGCGGGCGCTCTGTCTGGCAACGGGCAGCCGACTGCCAGTCGGCGATACAGCCGGTTGCCAACCGGCGCTACCATGCGGCGCGGATTGGCCTGTTAATTGTCATTTTCATCCTTGCCGCCGGAAACCTGCCGGCGGCCACCCCGTATGAAACGCCCGGCGCCGTGCTGCCGGACAACAATAAAATTGACGAACTCGTCTTCGCCCGGCTGCGCCAATTGAATCTCGAACCGGCGCAGCTCTGTTCCGATCCGGTATTTCTGCGGCGCGTCTATCTGGACGTGACCGGCACGCTGCCCACGGCGACCGAGGCGCGGCAATTCATTCTGGACCACAATCCGGCCAAGCGCCACGAACTGATTGACCAATTGCTGGCGCGGGAAGAGTATGCGGATTATCTGGCCATGAAATGGGGGGATTTGCTCCGCATCAAAGCCGAGTTCCCCATCAATCTCTGGCCGAACGGTGCGCAGGCGTATCATCACTGGCTGCGCGACACCTTCCGCACCAACCGTCCCTGCGACCAGTTTGCCCGCGATTTGCTGACCACCAGCGGCAGTAATTTTGAAGTGCCGCCGGTGAATTTTTATCGTGCCATGCAGACCCGCACGCCCGCCGGGATCGCGCAGACTGTGGCGCTGACGTTGCTGGGCGAACGCGCGGAGCGCTGGCCGTCGAATGACCTAGCCAATCTGGCGGTTTTTTTCGCAAACGTGGGCTACAAGCCCACCGGCGAATGGAAGGAGGAGATCATCTTCTTCAATCCCGGCTCGACCAATGCCGGCGCGCTGAATGGCGCGTCGCGCAAGGCGGTGTTTCCCAGCGGCCAGAAAGTGACGCTCTTGGCAGACCAGGACCCGCGAATGGTCTTTGCCGATTGGCTGGTAAAGGATCCGCAGTTCGCCCGTAATATGGTGAACCGCGCGTGGGCGTGGTTGTTGGGCCGCGGGATCGTGCAGGAGCCGGACGATTTTCGTCCGGATAATCCGCCGTCCAACCCGAAGTTGCTCGCGTATCTGGCGGACCAATTCGTGGCCTCCGGCTATAATTTCAAGCAACTCTACCGGCAAATCCTCAATTCCAAGACCTATCAGCTTTCCGCGCTGGCGAAAACCAACCTGCCCGAGGCGGCCGCCAATTTCGCCTTTTATCCGCTGCGGCGCCTGGATGCCGAGGTGCTCATTGATGCCGTCGACCAGATCACCGGCACGAACGAACTCTACTCCAGCGCCATTCCCGAACCGTACACGTTCATTCCGGACAACCTGCGCTCCATTGCGCTGCCCGACGGCAGCATCACCAGTTCGTTCCTCGAAATGTTCGGACGCCCGCCGCGCGACACCGGACTGGAATCCGAGCGCAACAATCGCATCACCGCCGCGCAAAAATTGTGGCTGCTCAACTCGGGCCAGATTCAGCGCCGGATCGAATCCTCCCGCATGATTCAATACCAGACGGCGCCCGACCGCGCCCCAGGCGAAATCGTCAGCGGGATGTATCTGGGCATCCTGTCACGCTTTCCGACGGCGACGGAAACCACCACGGCGGAAACCTATTTTCAATCCGGCGGCGGCAAACGCCAGGCCACGGTGGATTTGGCCTGGGCCTTGATGAACAGCACGGAATTCCTGTACCGACATTAGCACAACCGAATCAAACCATGAAAGACTTCTACTTCGACATCGAGAAACAGCGCCCGCACATCAGCCGGCGCGAGGCCATCCGCCGCGCGTTGTTCACGGCCAGTGGATTGGTGCTGGCCAACCACATTTCGTTCCGCGCGTTTGCCGCGGCCCCCACGGCCCGCGCCAAGGCCGTCATCCAAGTCTGGATGTGGGGCGGCCCGTCGCACACGGACATTTTTGATCCCAAACCGGATGCCGGCTACGATTACTGCGGCCCGCTGAAAGCCCCCATCGAGACCAATGTCGCTGGCATCCGCATCGGCGAGCTGCTCCCCGTGCTGGCCAAACAGGCGGACAAATACTCCATCATCCGCAGCATGACGCACGGCAACAACGGCCACGAAACCGCGTCCTATCTGGTGCAGACCGGCCGGCAGCCGGGCGGGCGGACGGTGTTTCCTTGCGTCGGCGCGGTGGTGTCGCTGGCGAAGGGTTATGACGCCGGTTACAAGGGCTTGATTCCCCCTTACGTGGTGCTCACGGAACCGCAAGGACGATTTGACGAGGCGGGCTTTTTGGGAGCGCGTTACAAGCCGTTTGCCACTGGCGGCAATCCGGCCCAAACGCCGTTCGCCGTCGAGGGCGTCGTCTTGCCAGGCTTCACGGAACAACACCAAAAGAGCCGCCGCGAACTGTTGCATCAGCTTGACACGCTGGCGCAAGACCTGCCGGCCAACCCGCAGATCACCGCCAACACCCAGGCGGAAAATGCCGCGTACGACATGATCTTGGGCGACGGCGCAAAAGTGTTCGATTTATCGCAGGAAAAGGCGGACCTTCGCGACCGCTATGGCCGCACGAAGTTTGGCCAGTCCTGCCTCGTCGCGCGGCGGTTGGTGGAGCGCGGCATTCCCTACGTCACCATCAATTACGGCGGCTGGGACACGCACAAGGAGAATTTCCAAGCCATGCGGCGGCAGTTGCCTGATATGGACAAGGGATTGGGCACGCTCTTGCAGGATTTGTCCGAACGCGGCCTGCTCGACAGCACCATTGTCTGGTGGGGCGGCGAATTTGGACGCACCCCGAAAGTGATGTGGGAAGCGCCGTGGAATGGCGGACGCAATCACTGGGGCAAAGTCTTTTCCGCCATGCTCGCCGGCGGCGGTTTCAAAGGCGGCCAGGTCATCGGTTCGTCCGATGCCAAGGGCGAAGAGGTCAAGGACCGTCCGGTGTATCCGGTGGACCTTATCGGCAGTATTTACGCGCAACTGGGCATCGAGCCCACGACCAAACTGCCCAATCCGGAGGGGCTGCCGACGTTCGTCATGCCGCAGCCGGCGGACAACATCAAATCCGCCGGGCTGCTCAAGGAAATCATGAGCGCCTGAAAAATGCCGAATGGGACGAATACGAAGAATGGGACAAATACGACTTATGAAGCATACGACCCCAAACCAGAACACCGGCACTAAACCGAAGGCGCATGACCACAGTCATCCGGGCTTTTGGGCTTGGGCATTCATTCGTCATTCGTCATTCGTCATTCGTCATTTGACAAGGGTCATTCGTCATTTGCGGGTCTTCGGAACATTGGTTCCGCTGATCGTGGCCGTCGCCTGCTTCACGCTCGCTCCGGGCGCCCTTGCCCAGCAGGGCCCGCACCTGGCTTACGTTTATCCGGCGGGCGGCAAAGTCGGCACCACGTTTCAAATCACCGTTGGCGGGCAGTTTTTACTGACCGTTTCCAACGCCCTGATTACCGGCCCAGGCATTACCGCGACGGTGGTGGACCACAATCGTCCGATGAATCAGATGGACTTCAATGTGCTGCGCGACCGGCTGAAGGCGCTGCAGGACAAATTTCAGGCCGCGCGCCAGAACCGGTTCGGCGGCACTGGCACCAATGTCTGGACCGCGGCGGACGCGCAGGAGCGCGAGGAAGTCCGCGCGAAAGTCCTGCGGAATCCGCCCAACCGCACGGCCAATCCCGCGATGATTGACTCGGTCATGATCAAGGTTTCGATCGCCACCAATGCCGAGCCGGGCGATCGGGAGATCCGGCTGGTCACGCCCAACGCGCTGTCCAATCCCCTGCGCTTTTGCGTGGGCACGCTGCCGGAAATCTCGCGGCCCGCCGCCAAGCCAGCGAACCCCGATTTTGAAAAAATGCTGGAGCGCCTCGGCGGCCCGCCCGCGCCCATCGGCACGCCCAAGCACGAGGCGCAGGTCGCCCTGCCTGCCACCATCAACGGCCAAATCATGCCGGGCGGCGTGGACCGCTACCATTTCACCGCCACCAAGGGCCAGCAGTTGATTCTCGCCGTTAGCGCCCGATCGCTGATGCCCTATCTGGCCGATGCTGTGCCGGGCTGGTTTGAGGCCACGATGACGCTGCTCGATGCCAAAGGCCGAGAGGTGGCCAGTGCCGAACGCTATCGCTTCAAGCCCGACCCGGTCCTGCATTTCGAAGTGCCGCAGGACGGCCAGTACACCGTGGAGATTCACGACTCGATTTTTCGCGGACGCGAGGATTTTGTGTATCGCTTCACCATCGGCGAACTGCCTTTCGTCACCGGCATGTTCCCGCTGGGCGGCCGGGTCGGAGAAAAAACCGCGGTCACGCTCACCGGCTGGAACCTGCCGGAGAAAAGCCTGGCCATTGATAATGCCACCGCCGCGCCGGGCGTGATTTCCCTGCGCGGAGCCTTTTTCAATTCCGTGCCCTTTGCGGTGGATGACTTGCCGGAATGCCGAGCGGACAAATCGAATCATTCGGAAAGATCCGCGCAGGCGGTGACGCTGCCCGTCATCATCAATGGCCGGATCAACCAGCCGGGCGAAGCCGAAGTGTACCAATTCCAAGGCCGTGCCGGGGAAAAAATCGTGGCCGAAGTGTACGCGCGGCGGCTGGACTCTCCCTTGGACTCGTTCTTGCGTCTCACCGACGCCGCCGGCAAGCAGCTCGCTTTCAACGATGATTTCGAGGACAAAGGCACCGGCTTGAACACCTTCCACGCTGACTCTTACCTCACCAACACGCTGCCCGCGGACGGAACTTATTTTCTCCACCTCACCGACACGCAGAACCAGGGCGGGCCGGAATTCGCCTACCGCCTGCGCTTGAGCAAGCCGCGGCCGGATTTTGCATTGCGCTTGGTGCCCTCCAGCCTGAGTCTGCGCGTCGGCATGAGCGCGCCGGTGACCGTCTATGCGCTGCGCCGGGACGGCTTTACCAACGCCATCAACCTGGACTTGCAGGATGCGCCGCGAGGGTTCTCGCTGAGCGGCGCGCGCATTGCGGAGAACCAGGACAAGGCGCAATTCACCTTGAAAGCGCCCGCCCAGCCCACCGAAGCCCCGGTGCCCATCGCCATCCAAGGTCACGCCATCATTGGCGACAAACTGGTCACTCATGCAGCCGAGCCGTCTGAGAATCTGATGCAGGCTTTCTTTTACTGGCATCTGGTGCCGTTCCAAGAACTGGCCGTGGTCGTCAATGGTCAGGAGCGGTTTTTCATGCGCGACGCCTTCAAAATCCTTAGCGCCACGCCCGTGAAATTCGGCCCGGGCGGCACCGCGCATGTGCGCGTGAGCGCCCCCCCGGGAAATTTTGCCGACCGCTTCAAATTGGAACTCGACAATCCGCCCGAAGGCATCACGCTTACAAATGTTTCCGCCATCCCCGCCGGCTTGGAACTCGTATTCAGCTGCGATGCCAGCAAGATGAAATCCGGCTCCACCGGCAATCTGATTTGCGACGTCGTGCCCAAGAACCAGGGCCCGGCGAATCCGCAAAAGAAATTTGCCAACCTGTCCCGCAAAGCCGTGGCCGTCGCCACCCTCCCGGCGGTGCCCTTCACCGTCTCGGCGGAGTGACCGAGCCGTGATGCGCGATGCGCGGGCCGCGGGCCCATGAACTCAAAAGTAGGGCAGGCGTCGCGCCTGCCTCGCGAGCGCGCCAGCGCGAGCAACGCCTCGGCTTCGCCGACGCGAGGAGGCAGGACGCCTGCCCTACTTTGTCAGGCATCGCGGTTCATGGCCGGTGAGCAGATCTGAAGGAACACGGAGCTTTCCGCAAGCGCCCAATCGGCACAAATCGAGATGCGACAGGAAATGCGACAGTCATTTACAACCATCGCCGCATCGCATACGATAAGGTTGTCTGCGGAGAAACTTTTCATTCCGCGACAAGTAAACTGCAAAAGAGAAAGCAAAAACATCATGGGCGATAGATCCCCGAAAGCCAACCAGAAGAAAACCACCCAGAAGCAATCCAAGAACGCCGGCATCGCCGCGACCAAAAAGGCGGCGGTGGTGAGCAAACAGGCCGCCGGCAAGAAAAAGTAGCCGGCCGCCCTGTCATCTCTCTTGAGGTGAAACTCAAGAGAGATGGACACCTTGCAGGCAGTTAAGACAGACTTTCCCCTCCCACCACCCTCACAGAAAATCCAACACCAGCTTTAAAAACTCGCCCGGCTGGTCGGCGTGAACCCAGTGGCCGGCCGCGGGAATGGTTTGGATCGCGGCCGCCGGAAACCATTCGCGAATCAGCGGCTCGTCCTCCGGCTGGACGTACTTCGATTTGCCGCCGCGGAGAAACAAGGCGGGCCCGGCAAACGGCGCCGGACCGGCCACCGGCTCGCGCAGCCGCCAGTAGTTTTCCGCAATATCCCGCAAATTGATTTTCCAGCGGAATCCGCCGGCGGCATCGCGGCCCAAATTCTTCAACAGAAACCGGCGCAGGACCGGATTGGGAAGGTCCGGCGCGAGCGCTGCCTCGAGCTGCGCGCGGGTCTGGAACGCGGGTAAATCCAGTGCCAGCAGCGCGGTGAAAATGTGATCATGCGCGGCGGCATAGGCGCGCGGGGCCATGTCCGCCACCACCAGTTTGTGGATCCGCTGCGGAAAATGCAGCGCCAGTTGCATCGCCGTCTTGCCGCCCATCGAATGGCCGATCACCCGCGCCCGCTCCAGTCCGCGCGCGGTGAAAAACCGGTCCACATCGGCGGCCATCACCGGATAATCCATTTCCGCACTGTGCGGCGACTGCCCGTGGTTGCGGTGGTCCAGCGCGAAGACGTGGAAGCGCTCCGCCAACCGCACCGCAATGGGGTGCCAGTTGTCGGATGACCCAAACAAGCCGTGCAGCAGGATGACCGCCGGGCCTTGTCCGCACTCTTGAAAATGAAGCTGCATGGATAACAGGATAAGCCGGCCCCGGCCCCGGCGCAATTCGGCGCGGCAACGGAAGCCGGCACCATCCATTGGAGCCGGACCGATTTTTTGTCGAGCGGAACTTTTTGACATGGCGGGCGATTGGCTTAAACTGCCGGGGAAATTTTTTATGCCCACTCATTATCTTGCTTGCGACCTCGGCGCGGACAGCGGTCGCCTGATCCTTGGCACGCTCAAGGACGGTAAAATTGCGCTCGAAGAACTGCACCGGTTTCCCACCGGCGCCACGAAAGTGGCCGGCGCGCTGCACTGGGAATTTGACCGGCTGCTAAACGAATTGAAGACCGGCCTGAAGCTCGCCGCCGCCCGGAAACTCCCCATCGCCAGCATCAGCACGGATTCCTGGGGCGTGGATTACGTCCTGTACGACGAGCGCGGCCTGCCGCTGCTGCCGGTCTGGTGTTATCGCGATTCGCGCACAGCCCAAGGCGTCGAGATCGTCAAGGAGAAGGTCGAGTGGCCGGTCATTTATGCCGAGACCGGCATCCAATTCATGGCGCTCAACACCATTTATCAGATCGCCACCGAATCGCCGGCCCGGCTGGCCCAGGCAAAACACATTCTCCTCATCGGCGACGCTGTGAACTTCTTCTGTTCCGGCGTGGCGCGCAACGAGGTTTCGCTGGCCAGCACCACGCAGCTCTACAACCCCACACAAAAGCGCTGGTCCAAAAAGCTGTTTGCCGCGCTTGGCTTGCGGGAAGATTTGTTCGCGCCGATCTGCCCCGGCGGCACCCGCTTGGGGCCGCTGAAAAAAAACCTAGCCACCGAAACCGGCCTGCCGCAAATCGAGGTCATTGCCTCCTGCTCGCACGACACCGGCGCGGCGGTGGCGGCAGTGCCCGGGGAGGGCGGGAATTGGGCCTACTTGAGCTCGGGCACCTGGTCGCTCATGGGCGTCGAACGTCCGCAGCCGGTCATCAACGACCAGAGCCGCAACCTCGGTTTCACCAATGAAATCGGCCTCGGCGATTCGGTGCGCTTGCTCAAGAACATCGTCGGCCTTTGGCTGCTGCAAGAGTCGCGCCGGCATTGGAGCAAGTCGGGCCGGAAACTGGAGTTTGCCGAACTGGAAAAGCTGGCGGCGGCGGCTCCGCCCTTCGTATCGCTCATCAATCCCGATGACCCCCGCTTTTTGAGCCCCGACGACATGCCCGGCAAAATCGCGGACTTCTGCCGCGAGACCGGCCAGCCCGTGCCGGCGGACATCGGGGCCTGCGTGCGCTGCATCTATGAAAGTCTCGCGCTGTTTTATCGGGTGACGCTGCGGCGCACCGAGCGGCTGATCGGCCGGAAGATCGAGCGGCTGCACATCGTTGGCGGCGGCAGCAAGGACGCCACGCTGAACCAGTTCACGGCGAACGCCATAAAAATACCCGTGCTCGCCGGGCCGACCGAGTGCGCCGCGCTGGGCAACATCCTGGTGCAGGCCATCGCGCTGGGCCATTTGGAATCGCACGAGGCGGCGCGCGAAGTGGTGCGAAATTCCTTCGTGCTGCAAACCATCACCCCCCAGGACGCCGCGCAGTGGGAGGCGGCGGCGGTGAGATTCGAAAAATTGCTGGGCTAGATTTACGTTGGCCGCTTCCCGCCAACGCGCTATTTGGACAACCGTCGCCACCGTTTCGGCAGCCTCGGCGGCCGGCTGTCGCGGGCTTGCTTTACTCGCACGCTTCACACCTGGCCGGGAATGGTCGCCGGGACGCGGCGCGAAACCAATTGGCTGTCAATTTTCCGCCGAGTGCAACCCTCCTGTTCCTGCGTGGAATTTTATATTCATGCGCTCGGGATTGGCCGGATTCACCTGCGAGCAATTCCAGAGGCACGCGCCGCAATGGATGCATTTCTCGCGGTCGAAAGCGGGCACGCCCTTCTCGCCGGGCGTGATGGCCTGACCGCTGCACGCTTCGATGCAAATTCGCGCGCCGCACTGGCCGCAGAGCTCGGAATGCTCAAACACCACGTGATCCGCATAGCCGTGGGGGGCCTGCACCTTCCCGCCCATGAGCAAGGCGTCCTGATGCGACACCAGCAACTGGCCGTCGAAGGGAATGGCCGGCCAGCCAACTTTGTCCATCAGCGCGCTGTGGAGCGACGAGCTCTTGGCCTTGCATTCTTCGCGAAGTTTCGCCAGTTCCGCGCCGGAAATGCGTCCGGCGTAATAGGTTTCCAAACTGGGAATGCGTTTCCAGGGCTGGACCGGCTCCTTCCCCAACGAGAATTTGCCGTTCGTCAGCCCGGCAAGCGCCATGCCGATCATGCCGGTGGCCACGCCGGTTTGGAAACCATCGCGCGACTTTTTGGCAATCAGCCCCTCGGCCGCCACCCAGCTTGCCCGGCGCCGTTTGACATAGGTTTCGTCCAGGTTTTGCTTGGTGAACGGCTTTTTGGCTTTGAGCAATTCAAGCACAGCCTCAGCCAGTTGCGTGCCGGTGGCCCAGGCCTCGTCCACGCCCGAGCCGGTCAGCACATTCGTCGTGCCGCTGTTTTCGCCGATGCGCGCATAGCCGTCGCCGGTCAGATGCGGTTCGCCGTGCTGGCCAGATTCGCCCAGCGTTTTCGCGCCCCACGAACGCAGCTTGCCGCCCTGAAGATAACGCCAGAGATAAGGATGCAGCATCCAATGCTGGAGATAGCGGTAGGCGGTGCGCGCCGGGCTGTCGAACCACGAGGGCACGAATATGCCGAGCGATGCCACGCGGTCGGGGTGGACATACAGAAAGCCGAAAATCTCCGGCTCGGGATAGCCGAACGTGTGCAGCACGGTGCCCGCTTTAAGCGGCGTGTCCGCGGGCAAATCCACCACGAACTTCATCCCCACGGCCCAGTCGCGAACATGGTTGCCGTCCGGCAGGCCAAATTGCGCGTCCAATTGCCGTCCAATGGCCCCGACGGGACCATCGCCCACGACCGTCAGCGCGGCGTGGATATCCATGCCCGGGGTGAAGCCGTCGGAGGGAACGCCTTGCTTGTCCACGCCTTGATCCAGCAACCGCACGCCAATGACTTTCCGCCCGTTAGTGGCAGAGGCATCTTGCCTGTGCGTTTCCGTTTGGCTTTTTCCATTTGAATCACACCGGCAAGCTGCCTGCGCCACTTCTTCAATCAGCGCTTCCGCCACCGGCGTGCCGGGCCAGATTTGCACCGTGCCGGTGCTTTGCACCTGGGCGCCGACCCATTGCATAAACTGGCCCAGGGAGAGAATCAAACCATCGTGCTTATGCAAAAAGGCCGGCGTGTACGGCAGGTTCAGCGCGTCACATTCGACCGGCAGCGCGAATTGCCCGGCGCGAATCAGCGAATCCGCCATCCGCAAGGCCAGGGAACGGCGGCTGGCCCCAACTGGGTCGAGCAGGTACAGCACTTTTTCCTCGCCCACGGGTGCGGCCATGGGAATGCCGGCTTTGTCAATTTCGGGAAAGCTTGCGCGCAACGCCCGTGCCCGCGTGACCACGCCGGACACGCCGAAGCCGATGTCATCGGCACGTTCGTAGCAAAGCACCTGCGGCGGCATCCCGGGCATGGCGGCGCTCTCCACGGCAGGCGTGCCGTCGGGGTTGACGAGTTGGCGGGACAGCGTGGTGAGAAAACCCGCGGTGGCCGGGCCAAAGCCGACGCAGACGATGTCCACGTCCATGCGGGGACGTTCGCACGTGGGAACAGGGGTTGGGGTCGCGATGGTTTCCATCATGGCTTAAGGATTCTTCAAAGCGGCAAGGCGATGAAACCAGCCTGCGTGAAATGGTGGTCGGTGGTTAATGCCTCGCGCAATTTTAGCTCGCGCATGACGACAAAGCTGGTGCAGTCGGTAAAGGAAAAATCCTTGTCGTGATAGCGAAAGAAAAGGTTGCGCGCTTTGTCTGCCCGCGCCAGGCTCACACATTCCCAGCGCAGCCGGGAACTGCCCTCCACCTGCCGCCACCACGTTTCTGCGGCGGCCAGGTTGAGTCGCAACCGCAGAAACGTCAGCGTTTCGTCGGCAACATAATCAGATGTGACCAGGACACCGCCAGTCTCCAGCCAACTGTCTCGTGCGGCGGCAGCCTGCTGGTGCGCGGGATCGGCGGCATCAGCGCAGGCAACCCAGCCCGCCGTGTCAACGAAAAGCCCTTTCATTTGCCGTACAGCAGGGAGTCGTGATCGGCGGCAGACCGGCCATCAGTGGAGCGGCCCAGCGGTTTGGCACGATAAAGCGGCTCGCTTGCCAGATTGCCGGCCACGACGGGCACTTCGTCCACGGGCACCACCTGAAATGCCGGACGGCTGCGATAAAGCACCGTGAAACGTTCGCCGCGCCGCACCTTCCCGACCAGCGCTGGCAGCGAGGCGCGCAATTCCTTGGCGTTGATCAGTGTGTTCATACAATGTTCATCTTAAGTTGAACCTAAGCGGATGTCAATTTGGCTCACACCGGATAATCCAGCGCTTCGCGCGTCATCACCTTGGTCAGCGACTCGGCGGCGCGGTCCTTGGCCAGCCGGCTGCCGGTGAGACAACCGTCCAGTTTGGCGCGCAGGCGGACGAAATCTTCCAAGCCGTTGAATTTCACGCACGGACCGGCCTTGCACGGATGTTCCTCGCCCGTTTCCGCCACGTCGGAATAGGCCCGAGCCGAGCCTTCGATGCCCGGGATCAGGCCTTCGAGCGACACTAATTCCTCGGCGCAGAAACACGCGTGGCAACTGGTTTCATCCCAGGCCGGATGACGGTTGTAGCCGAAGGTGAGTTCCGTGGTGATGCGGCTGACTTCACCGGCGGTGCGGGCGCATTGCACGTGCGCCAGCTCGTTGAGAAAATCCACTGTGCCGTCCAATCCTTCGGCCACGGCCGGATTGCGCGGGCCTTTCAGCTCCAATTCCGCCACGTCGAGAATGAACTGCCGCGCGGCCAGCAACCAGCAGAGCGCGTCGGCCAGCGGGAAGGTCACGCCCTGACGCGACTTGTGAAAGAGCTTCACACCATCAGCATCCGTGGCGGTCATCACGTGCTTGAGCGTCCACAGCCAGAGCTGCATGGCGCTGGCGAGCGTGCAGGCGCCGGTACCGGGACGTTCCGCCGCCAGTCGGCGCATCTCGGTGATCCATTGCTGGAACTGCGCGAGGAATAGCTCGTTGGCCATGGTGATGGAAAGCTGCAAGCGCTGCACCGCTTCCGGCCCCTCGTAAGTGGCTTCCAACTGGGCATCCATCCATTTCTGGCCCAGGAATCCGGGACATTCCTCGGTGATGCCATAGCCGCCCATGAGGCTCACGGCTTCGCGCATCATGTTCGCGCCGTGGCCCGTGTTCCAGAGCTTGCAGGCAGGACAATATACACCGGCCAGCGAATCGAGGACGGCATATTTGACCAGCACGTCGCCTTCCAAGTCCGCGACGTCACTCAATTCGCGCTCGCCCACGGGTAGGGAATAAAGCTGGATCAACTCCATCGCCTTGGCCTTTTTCTTGGCCATTTCCTTGACCGCAGCCCGGCCGGTGAGGTTTTTGTCGGCCAGCCACTGGTCCTTTATCTTCTCCATCGGGTCCAGCTCGTCAAACAACCGCGCGGCATAAAAGCCCAATGACGCGCTCGCCTCGCCAGTGGCCCAAATGTCCACCAAGCGGTGCAGGGCGTCTTCTTTCTGCTGGATGCCCAGTTCATAACGCGGCGTGCCCGGGGCACCTTCGCCACCCCGGAAACGACGGCGCTGATACATGATCACTGGCTCCACCGCCGACAGCAGCTTGGCGCTCGTCATCAATCCCACCGTCACCCGGGTGCGCCGAAACACCGCCTCGATGACCTCACCATGGGAATAGTTGGGAACAATCACTCCGTCCTCAACCGTATAGCCACCCACGATGCGATGCGCCGGAACCTTTAAATTGAACACCGGATCGTTCGTCGAGGAAAGCTGATGCACGAGTTTCTTCGTCGGGGTGCCGCGATCCCAGACACCCGGGTCGCCCTCCTCCAGGATCACCATGCAACTGCCTTTGATTCGGGGATCATCCGAATCCACCGCTGCGGTAACCACATTGGCAAAACCCATGTTGGTGATGAAGCGGCCGCGCTTGTCCACTTGCAACGTCGGTTCCCCGCCCGCCGGCCACTCGGCCACGCGGACTTTGCCAGCCAGCATGCCGGTTTCCACGCCCACGAAGGGAATCGGCTCCGTCAGCGCGAACGCGGCGCGGACCTGCTTGCGCGTTTCGCCGGGCTTGAGCGGAGCCGCTCCGGCGACGTATTTTGCGCGCTGCTCCGGCGTGCCGCGCTCATGAATGGGCGCCAGACCAAGATTGCCCGCCAGGCTGCCCGTGGCCGCGCCGGCATCCACCCAGGCCAGTTCAAAGGCGATGAGCGCCAGCGCCAGGTTTTTCGGTCCGGCAATAAACCCGCCGTCTTCCGGGTCCAGCGAGGCCGCCGTGATGCCGCTGTCGTCGTAATGCTGGAGCAGGCTGTTTTTTTCCGCCGTCCATTCATGCGAATTGCGGCCGCCGGCGGCCACCAGCCGCGCCACCGGCCCGCGGGCTACCGCGCGCGCAGCCTGCACGAGCATGTGCATTTCGTAGCGCTCGGCAAAGCGCCACATGATCTGGCGCACGTCATCGGACGGCAGCGTGGTTAAAGTCGAGGGCGTCGGGGCGGCGGTATTGGCGGCGGCAGTGGCATTCATAATGTTCAATCAACCTGGTTGCGCGGCGAATTGACGGCAACGTGGATGAACCATAGTTTGGGGCAAACGGCAATAAGAAGCAATACTAAAATACTTTTAATGTATTGCATTAGCTTTGCATTTATTGATTCGTAGCAATGAATTTGCTTATGCTTTGGCAATCATTTGGATGCCGCCCAAAGCTGCGCCAACGGCAACCCGTGCAGGTTGGCAGCAAACGGAATCACTTCGGTGCCGGTGTAAAGCACCACGCCACGAACCCACCGCTTGCCCGTCGCACTGGCCATCGCATGCAAACCCCGCACATCGCCGCCACCCAAGGTGGCGCCCGCTTTTATTTCCACCCCTACCAGCCGTCCGGCATGGTCTTCGAGCACAATGTCCACTTCCTGTCCGGCCGCCGTGCGCCAGAAGAACAATTCCGGCTGAAGCTCGCTCCAAGCCGATTGCTTGCGCAGTTCCATCAACACAAAATTCTCCAGCGCTCCACCCCCCAGCGTGCCGTCCACCTTCAACCGTTCCCTGGTTAACCCCAACAAATGAGCCAGCAAGCCGGTGTCGTTCAAATACACTTTGGGGGTTTGAATTAGCCGCTGCCCCAGATTGCTCGACCACGGCTGCAACAGTTGCACTAAAAACGTTGCTTCCAACAAGGCAAAGTAACGTTTCAAGGTGGTTTGTGGCAACGCGAGGGTTCGCGACAAGTCGGCAAAATTCAACAACCCCCCCGCACGAGTCGCCACCAATGAAAGCAAACGCGGCACCGCCGCCACATCGGCGACATTCGCCAGGTCACGCACATCCCGCTGGAGGATGGTCGTCAGGTAGGACTGAAACCAAGCCTTGCGGCGCGGCCCAGGATGGCGGGCAACCGCCAATGGATAGCCGCCGGCCAAAACTCTTTCAAAGAGTTCCTCGCGGTGAATCGCGCCTTTTTTTTGGGATAACCAGTCCGGCTGGCTGGAAAATAGTGTGTCAATGAAGCCCTCGCTAATGCCGCCTATTTCACCCTGCGAAAACGGCCACAACGTCAGCAACTCCAGGCGACCCGCCAGGGACTCGGATAGTTTTGGCAGGAGCATCACGTTCGCCGAACCCGTGAGCAGAAACCGGCCGGCCTCCCGTTTCCGATCAATGGCCGCCTTGATAACGGGAAAGAGTTCGGGCACGTGCTGCACCTCATCCAAGGTGACGGGCGTGCTCAAACCGGCGATGAAGCCGTTTGGGTCGCGTTTGGCCGCCGCCAAGACACCGGGATCATCAAACGTCAGATACTGGCGACCGTGGAGCCTCAACTCCGCCGATTGCACCAAAGTGCTTTTGCCGGTTTGCCGGGCGCCGTTGACGAGGACCGCTGGTGTATCCGTCAAAGCCTGAAGGAGAGGTTCGGTAAGGTGACGACGAATCATGGCTATATAATCAACCACATGGTGGATGATAATCAACCACATTTTTGGATGCCACATTCTTGATGCGATGCCCATGCTCACTCAAAACAGGCTTTCAGCCCTCCAAAAACATGGCGAAACGAAAAGGCGGTTGCCTTAAGAGGCTGGCAAGCTTGGCGCGCTCGCCCATTTACGCAACACTTGGACGAAGACTGAGTCCAACTGTGCGCTGACGACTTCTGCAAATGAACGCCCCTTCTTAACAGCAACCCACAGTGAGGCCGCAAAAATCACGACGAAAATGGCTTGGTTTTGCCAGCCGTCCAATTTCCATTGGTGTTTCCAAAACCAGATCGGATGACGGAAAAGAGGTTCCGAATAGCAAATCGGCCATAAATCTCCCGCGTCTGACCCGCGCGACCCAATCAAGTCGCACAGCAGATGCAGATGATAGGTCAGCAGGCACAGGAGCAGGACCCGCCAATGTTGTCGGGCAAGAATCGTGAGGAGCAGCGAAACAGCCACCGCTCCCGGCCACCCATGCAGCAGGATGTGATGATACTGTTGATAGTAATGAAACGTGCATTCCTTGCCAGAAGCCCATGAACTTACGACATCGGCAACCGCGCCAAGACCATCGGCATCCGGCAAAACTCCGGCCCAAGTCACCAGTTTGCGATCCCGCGGATTATCAGTAACGGCCACGGCCACCAGCCAGCTTCCGATGAGATGCGTCAGCGGCGACACCGTTCACCCCTCCAGCAAATATCGGAGATCATCCAAGGACAGGCTTTGCGAAAATTTTTCCTCGCCCAGCACATCGTTGGCGAGCGAACTTTTTTGCCGCTGGAGCGCGCGGATTTTTTCCTCGATGCTGTCCTTGATCAGGAGGCGGTAGGCGATGACTTTGCGGTCCTGGCCGATGCGGTGGGTGCGGTCAATGGCCTGATTTTCCACCGCCGGATTCCACCAGGGATCAAACAGCACGACATAGCTGGCCGCCGTCAGGTTCAGACCGAACCCGCCGGCCTTGAGGGAAATCAAAAACACCCCCGCGCCCTCTGCCGCCTGAAATTGCGCCACCAGCGCGCCGCGATCCTCCGTATCGCCGGCCAGATACCAGTGCGGCCATTCCCGCCGCTTCACCTCTTCGCGAAGAAGTTCGAGCAAGCCCACGAACTGCGAAAACACGAGCACTTTTTCGCCTTCTTCCAGGAGCGGTTCGAGCGTTTCCAGGAGCGCCTCGAGTTTGGCGCTGGCGGCTTTGGAATCGGGTTTGACGAGTTTCGGATGGCAGCAAATCTGCCGCAGACGCAGCAGGGAGGTCAAGAAGTTGAACCGCTGCTTGTTCAGCGCCGCCGCGGTTTTCACGCCGAGCAGGAGGGCCTGGGCGCGCTTCAGTTCGGCGCGATAAAGCGTCTTTTGTTCGCCTTCGAGTTCGCAGAACAAGTCCTCCTCCATCCGGTCAGGCAAATCGCGGGCAACCTGCGCCTTGGTGCGGCGGATCAAGAAGGGACGCACCCGCGCGGATAATCGCTGGCGGGCGAATGGATCGCCTTTTGCGTCGTATAGCCGGCCGAACTCCGCCCGGCTGCCCAGCGCGCCGGGCATGGCAAAACTCATCAGGCTCCACAGGTCGAGCAGGCGGTTTTCAATCGGCGTGCCGCTCAAGATGAGGCGGTGTTCGGAACGCAGTTGCCGCGCCACCTGGGCAGTCTGGCTGGACGGGTTCTTGATGAACTGGCCCTCGTCGAGAATGACGGCGTGGAAGCGTTCGCGCACAAGGTCTTCGCCCACCTGCCGGAGCTGGCTGTAATTCAGGACGTGCAGATCGGCGGAAGATAACATTCCGGCAAACGAATTCAATTCGCTGGCCCGCCAGACCCGCACTTTCAGCCCGGGGTAAAACTTGGCGGCTTCCGCCTGCCAGTTGTCCGCCACGGATTTGGGGCAAACGACGAGGGAGGGCTTTAGCTCGGTGACCGACTGGCCTGCCGTTGTGGTGGGCAGCTTGCGGTCTGGACCGGCGCTCGAATTGGTGGCGGCTTCCGAGTTCCTAGGCTCGTCACCTCGTTGTCCACGGTCCCCGTCCGGATTGGTTGTCGAATGAGCGACGGTCTCCGAAGGTTCTGCGAGTGCCGGGGTGGTCACGCCATTTCCGCCGGGCTGGAAGCCCGGCTCCACGGCAGGCAGGATGCCTGCCGCCACGTCTTTGCGCAGCCAGGCCAGCCACGCCAGCGTTTGCAGCGTCTTGCCCAAACCCATGTCATCGGCCAGAATGCCGCCGAACCGGTTCGTGCTCAAATAGGCCAGGAAATGAAAGCCATCAAGCTGATAGGGACGCATTTCGGCCTGAATTCCCGAAGGCATTTCGGGGGTGACGCGGGCCTGTAGTTCCGCAGCACGGCGTTCGATGCGTTCGCAGGTTTCCTCCGGCAGGAATTTTCGCGCTGCTTTGTCCGCAAGCTGGAAGGCGTGCAGCCGCTGCGGTTCACTCGTCAATTCGTGCGGGGTGAGGCCAAGCCGGGCCAGTTCCTGGTCCTCCTCCTCGCTCAAGGCAAATTCCAGTTTTCGCCAGCCTTTTTTGTCGAGCCGCACCCAGTTGCCTTTGCCGTCGAGCAGCAATTTGATTTCTTCTTTCGTGAGGGTGGTATCGTTGACATCCACAATCACGCGGAGATCGAACCAGTCCAGCTCGGCCTCGCTGGCCTCCAGCCGGATCTTGCCGGCGACCTCAGCGTCTTGAAACGAGGCAAGTTCGCCACTGAGGTCAATGCGGGTGGCCGGCGGCAGCGCTTTAAGAAAAGTCACGAAGGCTTCGGCGAACTTTTTCGTAAGTCGCAATTGCCAGCGCTGCTGATGATAATCCCACTTGAAACCGGCCTGATCGAGCGGCGGAATCAGAGCGCCCAGCTCCGAACGATCGAGCTGTACGAAAGCGTGTTGCTTGGACTCGGCCGGGGAATAGCTTTTGGCCAGCCAGCCATTATTAGTCCAGCGTTCGAAATGTTCGCCATCCTCCGAGGCGCCGAACACGTCCACGTAGCAGTATTCGGTTTTCGTTCCCGCCCAGGGAATTTTGACCTGGGCCTGAATGGCGGGACACAACTTGACGGTGCGGATGCGCGCGGCCAGGCGCGGAGGCGGCGGGGTTTGCAACCGCTCCAGCAAACGGAGGCCGCCAGCGGTTTCAAAGGCTGGCGCTGGAATCAGGGCCGCGGTCTTGCCCGGCATGATGCACGACTCGAACGGCGGCCCGCTGAAAACCCCCACGGAGGTCAGATAGATGGTCGGACGTCCCTGCGCGGCCAGGCGCACTTGCGGCACCGGCTGGCCATCCGCCTGCACCAATGAAAAGGAGTAGTCGCCGTCGACCTCCTCCGGTTGCACCACCTGCCAGCGTAGCGGCGCGGCATGGAACAGGAGCGGTTCGCCGGCCTCATCGGCCAGCAACGGCCGGAGCAATGGCTGCCGCAGCCAGCGTCCCACCTGCTCCTGCACCCAGGCATCGCGGTAGCTAAAGTCGCTGGCATATTGCACCTTGGCCCGCTGCCAGTACGCGTGCCAAAGCAGCGCCGCTTCCGCCGAAAGCGACGGCGCATAATTAGCCTCAAAAGTATCAAGCTTACGCGGCTTCAACTCGGTCCATTCCCCGCCACCGGCCAGCCGCCACTCAAAGGCCAACCCGGCGGACCCAAAACGCACGCGCAGTTCCGACGGCGCCAGCGTCGTGGATGGGGACTGGAGTTCAAAATATGGATTGCCAAACTGCGCAAGGGTGTTGCTCCAGCGTTCCACGTCGCGCGCACGTAAATGATGGCGCAGCGCGGCGCGCGCTTTCTCCAAGTCCGTGACGGGTTGCATGAACTCGGGGATGGTCAGGTCCGCTTTTTCGGTGAGATACAGGGCCAGATAATTCCAGAATTCCGCCTCGCTGCGCGGCGGGCTGGGATATAGTTCCAGCCGGTCCCAATACGCGTTATTATTTTGGCGCACCCCCAGCCCGGTCAGTTCATTGACGTAATGCAATCCGCCGCTGATGGCTTTGCGGAACAGTTGCGCGACGGTCTTAATATAACGATCCTCACCTTCCGCCAGCTTGCGCCCCAGCTTTTCCTGAACGGCGCCGGCGAGGCCGGCGGGCGGCGCCGGTAGCGCGGGATGGGGAGCGGGCTTGCCCGCCGGCGCGCGCCGGCCGTTCGCCATGAGGAGGGAATACTCCCCCAGCAATTGTTTCATCGCGGCATAGGCGTGCTTGCAGTCATATTCCTTGTCGCAAGTGCAATCCGATTCCCAAACGTCCTCATGATAGAGCGAAACCTGGTAAATCTGCTCTCCCAGCACGGTGGCCGAGTAGGCGTAGCCCGGTTCCTCACAGGTCAGCACCTGGACTGCGCCGCGGTGGTAATGAGCTTCGCCTTTCCGTTTGGGTCCCGAGTGAAAGGTCTCCAAATAAATCCGGGCATCTTCCAGCTCAAAACCTGCAAACTCTGCAATGGTGAGCGGCATGGTAGTGTTCGGAGAGTTTGTGAAAAAACCTCACGCCATCGCGCGCGCGATGCTATTCCACCACGCATCGTGCAATTCGGTGAGCGGCGCTGAGAACTCCCCGCCCGCAGTTTTCACCGTCAACTTGTCGCCGCCGACCTGGCCGATCTGAACCGCGGGAACCCCCATGAGCTTGGCGCGTTCCACCACCTTCACGGCGTCAAGCGCCTGGCAGGAAATCACGACCCGCGACTGCGTTTCGCCAAAGAGCAGGGCATCGAGACGGCTCGTAGCGCCGTCTCGGCCGAGCGCCGCATTATTTTCTTCCGGCGCCGCATGATTTTCCCCGGTTTGGTCAGCGGCACTCTGCCGAGATGCCGCTACGGCGGAAAGATCAATCGTCGCGCCAATGAGGCGCGGCGTTTCGCGGGCGATGAGCTGGCTGATGCAGCTTTCGGCCAGCGCCACAGCCAGACCGCCTTCGCTGCAATCATGCGCGCTTTTCACCAGGCCGCTTTGGATCAGGCCGAGCAGCGTGGTATGCAGGGTCTTGGCGGTTTCCAAATCGCAGCGCGGCGGGGAGCCGTTCTTTTGTCCGTGAATGACCTGTAAATATGCGCTGCCACCCAGGCCCAGCAGCGGGTCGGCTTGATCCACAGGTTCCCCGAGCAGGATGATGGCGTCGCCTTCGTCCTTGAACCATTGCGTGGTGACGTATTCCGGTTTTTCAATGAGGCCGACCACGGAAATGGTGGGCGTGGGGTCAATCGGGCCTGCGGGATTTTGATTGTAGAGCGAGCAGTTGCCGCCGGTCACGGGCGCGTTGAAAGCCCGGCAGCCATCCGCCAGACCGCGCACGGATTCCTTGATCTGCCAGAACAACTCTGGCTTGAGCGGACTGGGCATGTTGAGATTGTCCGTGGCCCCGAGCGGCACGGCGCCCGAGCAGGCCAGGTTGCGGCAGGCCTCCGCCACCGCCGCCTTCGCGCCTTCGTAGGGGTCCAGATACACGTACCCGCCGTTGCAATCCACCGTCATGGCGATCAATTTCTCGGCCACTCTCGGGTCGCCAACCTTGGCCGCCAGTTCCGCGCTCATCACCGGCAGGGAATCGGTCTTGATGCGGATCACCGCCGCGTCGCTGCCCGGCAAAACCACCGAACCGTCGCGCACTTGATGATCGTACTGGCGATAGACCCAGTTCTTCGACGCGATGCTCGGCCAGGCGAGCAGCTTTTTCAAATCATCCATCGGGGACTGGCAATCGGCAATGCCGTCCAGCCGGAAGGCGCGAACGGCCTGCAAATAAGCGGGTTCCTGCGCTTCGCGCTGGTAGATGGGCGATTCATCGGCAATCTTTTTTGCCGGAATGTCCACCACCAATTTGCCGCCGTGACGCACCACCATGTGGCCGGTGTCGGTCACGACGCCGATTTCCGACCACGGCAAATCCCACTTGTCGAAAATCTTTTTCACTTCCTCCTCGCGGCCTTTGTGGACCACGATGAGCATGCGCTCCTGGGACTCCGAGAGCATGATTTCGTAGCTGCTCATGTTCGGCGCGCGTTGCGGCACCTTGTCCAGTTCAATCTCGATGCCCGTGCCGGCGCGGGCAGCGGTTTCGCACGTGGAGCAGGTCAGACCCGCCGCGCCCATGTCCTGCATGCCCGCGACCGCGCCGGTGGCCAGCAATTCCAGACACGCTTCGCACACCAACTTTTCCATGAACGGATCACCCACCTGCACCGCGCCGCGCTGCTGCTCGGCGGATTCCTCGGTCAAATCCTGCGAGGCGAACGCCGCGCCCGCCAGGCCGTCGCGCCCCGTGGCCGGACCGACATAAAACACCGGATTGCCCACGCCCTTGGCCGCGCCGCGGGTAATCTGTTCGTGGCGCAACACGCCGAGGCAGAACGCATTGACCAGCGGATTGCCCTGATACGTCTTGTCAAAATAGACTTCGCCCGCCACCGTCGGAATGCCAAAACAATTGCCATAACTCGCGATGCCGCTCACCACGCCGGCGAACAGCCGTTTGTTATTTGCGATTTGCGATTGACGATTTGCGAGCTCTTCATCAGCAGGTGGCAAACCGCCGTTACCGACACCCGGCAAACTGGCTTCGGCCAAATTGGCGCCACTGCTGGGTTCACCGTTTTCCGTTTTCCGCTTTTCGCTTTCCGCTTTTGCTTCCGTGATCGGCCCAAACCGCAGCGAGTTCACCGCACACACCGGTCGCGCCCCCATGGTGAAAATATCGCGCACGATGCCGCCCACGCCGGTGGTCGCGCCCTGAAACGGCTCGACCGCGCTCGGGTGATTATGCGACTCGATCTTGAACGCAATGGCGATGCCGTCGCCGATGTCAATAATGCCGGCGTTTTCCTCGCCCGCGCCGACGAGGATTTTCGGCGACTTGGTGGGAAACGTTTTGAGCAGCGGGCGCGTGTTTTTGTAGCTGCAATGCTCGCTCCACATCACGGAAAAGATGCCCAGTTCGGTGTAGCTGGGCGTGCGCCCAAGGATGGCCACGGCGTGGGCGTATTCTTCCGGTGTGAGGTTGTGCTTGGCAACCAACTCAGGGGTGATGGCAGGTTCAGTCATGGGGAAATTTTCTCAAAAACGTGAAATCAATTTGGTCAGAGATTTTCTAGGTGCGGACGCAACGCTTTTTCTAAACGAATCATCGCGTCAACCAAAGCAGCATGAACTTGTGGCCACTTTTCTTCGTCCTGCCATCCACCAAGATCAACAATGTAACGAATGCGACAGGCACGACTGTCTTCGAGTGTTTCCCAAAGCAATGGGCCACCAAAGCCTTTTTCGATGGACTCCTTGCTGGTTTCGAGCTTTTCGAGAATTTTCTGATTTCCGTCGCC
>Ga0316231_1001288_pt1 | contig 28439 bp, 23 predicted proteins | sample TBH18027metaG_FD_206002 | JGI IMG/M metagenome (GOLD analysis project Ga0316231, IMG submission 206002) | Freshwater microbial communities from Trout Bog Lake, Wisconsin, USA - TBH18027 | ecosystem: Environmental > Aquatic > Freshwater > Lake > Hypolimnion/Profundal zone | place: USA: Wisconsin... | reverse complement strand
GCCAGGCCAATTACTCCCTCATTGTAAAAGAATAAGCGCAAATGTGAAACGCTGTTTCCAACGCCTAACACTTACGCCTTTGATAGTACCAAAAGAGCCTGCATCGTATGCAGGCTCTTTGTGTGATTACAAGGTAATGGATCCATCCAGCGATCAGCGAGAATTCATAACCTCCGCAGCTCATTTCCCCTCAAATCCAGACGGTTGGAGATACACAACGCTACAGAAAAGCGATGCAGCTCGGGCTCCCGGTCTGCAAAACTTGCCCGGTTGGCGTCAATTTGCCGCTGGCTTTGTTGACCCGGAAGACAACGATATTGTCACTCTCCATGTTAGCTACATAAAGATACTCGCCAGTCGGAGAAAGAGTAATAAAGCGAGGGTTTATACCCTGCGTCGGCTCCCAACCAACAGGCGACAGCATCCCGGTAGCCTGATCGATGGCGAAAGTGGCCACACTGTTGTGACCACGGTTGGACCCATACAGAAACTTTCCGGAAGATGCCATGCTTATTCCTGCACCGACGCTATTGCCAGTGAAGGTCGCCGGCAGCGTAGGAATGATCTGAATAGGATTAAGAATGCCCTGCTGCGGATCATAGCCATAGGTTGTAAAAGTCGAGTCCAGTTCACTGAGGACATAAGCATAGGGCTTGCTCGGGTGGAAGGCTACATGACGGGGCCCCGCACCAGACCTTGTTTTGACCCAGGGCGGGGTGTTGGGGATTAACTTTCCGCTTGAAGCGTCAAGCCGGAATACAAATACCTTGTCCAATCCTTTGTCGGCAACTACAACGAAACGGCCAGAAGGGGCAAAGGGACTAAAATGCGGCCGCGACTTCGGCTGTTCAATTTTGTGCGGTCCAGGGTCACCAGGCAGAGCAACCAGATCACTGAAGGCATCAAGCGAACCATCTTCGTTGATCGGGAAGGCCGTAACGCTGCCGGAACTGTAGTTGGCGGTGACGAGAAATTTATCGGTGGGATCGATCGACAAGTGCGCCGCATTTTTCGCCCCGGAAGACTGCCGATTAAGAGGCGTGAGCTCACCGGTCTGCTGATCAATGGCAAACGCGCTCACATAGTCGCCGTCGCCGTGTGCCGAATAGAGGAAACGCCGCCGGTGATCCAGCGCCAAGAATGAAGGGTTGAATGCCTCCAGCAGCTGAACCTGGGTCCAGTTGCCGGACAGTGGGTCGATCCGGTACACACTGATGCCCTTGCCATGGCCGCCCCGGTCCGCGCCGGTATAACAGCCCACATAAGCGAACCGCGGTGCCGTCTGGGTGGCAAAAGCAGCATCCTGACCGGTCGCTACCGCTCCTTCAACACTTGGCGGCATCAATCCTCCTGCGGTGATGGCTGCAGCCAGTCCAACCGCGCCTTTCAAAAAAGCGCGGCGCGGGATGACCTTTTCTCCCAATCCATCGGTCATCATTGCCACAGATTCCTTGACAATCTGAACTTCGCGATTCATAACGCTCATTTGGGCACCCCCTTTTATAGGTGATTATTATTCTTCATCGCTATAGCCATTTCCTTTTCCATCAATTTCCTTTGCATGGCCCGGCAAAAGGTGCTGCTGCTGCATAGTCTTTGCTGTTGTTGCGCGGCTGTCTGACAGGCTGGATCATTCAACTTGCAAAAAACGTCAAGTTTCAATTTTTTATATAGGATTTTGCAAACTATGTGCGAATGTACTTTTAATAAAAGGAAAACTGGTTTAGCGAAAAATCAGGGACAGCCATCATTTATTTTTTTGTAAGGAGTGGTATCGCTTGAGACTGACGGGGCAGCTGGCTGATAAAATAGTGGCTTTCATTCTCCAGCAGACTAATTACCATACCATTGTCTGTGACGCTACTGGCACGATAATCGCCGATTCCGCCGGAAAACGCGTGGGTGTCGTACACGAGGGCTCTAAGACGATCATGACAACCGCTGTGGACTCCTATATTGTCACAGCAGAAGAGGCAGCTGCATCGGATGGAAAAATTAAGCCTGGCGTAAATCTCGCCATCAAAGAAAATGGCGAAAAAATCGGTTCTTTCGGTATTGCCGGAAAACGGGAAATTGTTGAGCCTATTGTCAAGATCGCTTCGGGAATGGTAATCGCCGAACTCAAAGACCAGGAAAAGGCCCAGGCCATAAAACAACAGGTTCAGGAAATGTACGCATCCCTGGAGCAGGCGGCTGCCGCCATCCAGCAACTGTCGGCATCCTCCCAGCAACTTGCTGCCACAAGTCAGGAAACAGCCGAGGTTGCAACAACCGCTGCTGAAGAATTGGGTAATACCACCGAAATACTGAATCTGATCAAACGAGTTGCCAAGCAGACCAACCTTCTCGGTTTAAATGCCGCAATCGAGGCGGCCCGGGCCGGCGAGCATGGACGGGGCTTTTCGGTTGTCGCCGAAGAAGTGCGTAAGCTGGCTGACGAGAGTACTCAATCAGTGGACACAATCAACAACTTGCTTAAAAAATTCTACGCTTCTATCCAGCGGGTGCAAGGCGGGGTTGAACAGAGCCATCTAGTCATCCAGGATCAGGCAAAGTCGACTCAGGATATCACCCGCATGGTAGAGGGCCTGCGCCAAGTCGGTCAAAATTTATTAGGCCTTGCCGGCAACTAATAATGAAACCCTGCTCCATAAGAGCAGGGTTTCAGCTTGTCAAAAGCCTGTTTTTATTTGTCGTGCTCGCCGTCTTCCCTATGGAGCGGCTTCATGGCTGGTTGAGGAACAACCGTCGCTGCTGAAGAGTCATGAGAGTAGACGCGTTGCTGCTCTTGTTCCAGTTGCAATACACCGATCAGCACCGCCCGGGATAAACCGGCGATGAAAAGGATAAGCACAAAACTGTAAACATGGTTCCAGTGGTAATACTTCAGATAACCAAAGGCGATCAGCGCCGGGAAAAAAACGAAGGTAATGCCTCCCACCGCCACCGCAGTCCAGATAAGAAACTTCTTCCAGGAATGATTGTATTGGTATACCAACATCAAGACTATCGGGGTAATGGTGAAATCATGGAGAAAAGGACTGGGAACAAAGGGCACTTCACGAATGTCGTAGCTCCACAGGACAAGGTTATTCCCCACCAGATCCATCACTATCCTACCGACAGCAATAAATGAACCGAACAATATGATTTGCGACAGGCGGCGCTTTTCGACAAGCACCCACCAAATCAGATAGGCGGCAATAATCAATGCCACGAGAATCCACCAACGCGGTGAAAACAAAACCTCCGTTTTCCAATTGGTGTAGGACAACTCCCACAAGGCAACTCTCATTTGGTGAATGGTAGCCGCAGTGTCCACAATATCCTCCTCGAAACTTGTAAAGTTCGCTAAAGACCCATGTTCACTATTATATCCAATCTTGCGGCCACTATTTCTTCAGTTGAAGGCTCGAAGGACCGGTCGCCCCCTCAATTCAGTACATGCCCCTTTAAAGCCTGTTGAGAGCATGGATAATCCGGAGCCCCTCCAAGGTGAGAAAAGGTTCGACGGCCCTGATTTGCCGTGATTCTCGGGCAATAAGGTTGGCCAGTCCCCCGGTGGCGATGACGGTGGCGTCGCTGCTCAATTCCTCTTTCATACGGCTGGAAAGCTCATCAACAAGGCCGACATAACCGCAAACAATGCCTGCCTGCATACTGGCGACTGTATTTCGCGCGATGACGGTCGGCGGTTTGATCAGCTCCACCCGCGGCAGCTTTGCCGCTCGTTGGAACAGAGCCTCTGCTGATATGCCTATTCCGGGAGCGATGGCCCCGCCAAGGTAATCCCCATCACCGGAAATGGCGTCGAAAGTGGTTGCTGTGCCAAAATCGATCACAATCAGCGCCCCGGGGTACAGCGCGTGCGCCGCAACGGCGTTGACGATTCTGTCGGCGCCTACTTCCCGCGGGTTTTCATATCTGATGTTGATTCCTGTTTTAATACCGACGCCAACGACTAACGCCTCCAGACCGAAGTATCGCTGGATCATCCTGGTTATCGGAACAGTCAGCGGCGGCACCACCGAGGACACGATTACATCAGTGACCGCCTCAAGACTCATCCCGTTATAGCTGAACAGGCTGTACATCAAAATACCATAATCATCACCGGTTTTTTCCCGGTCGGTCGATATCCGCCAGTGCTGAGCAAGTGTGTCTCCGTCGTATAGCCCGAGCACAATATTCGTATTGCCGATGTCAAATACCAGCAGCATATCCTCCAGGTCGCCCCCTTACGCGGCCTTTACGGTCGCGCCTTATTTTAAGAACCGCAGCGCCGCTGACGCAAACCACTTCGTTGTCTCCACCAGTTCAGCCACCTCGACATATTCATCCTGCTGATGGGGGATCAGACGGTTGCCGGCGCCGGTGGCCGCCACGGGAATGTTTTTCCAGGCACTCAAGAATGTCCCGTCCGTCGCCCCTGGCACGCCATTATAAATCACCGTTTTGCCGGTCAGTTTCTCATACGCTTCCGCCATGGCAACCACCAGGGGATCATCCTTGGCGATCTGCGTCCAAGGCCGTTCTTCGATCACATCCAGAGTCGCTCTGAAATGAGGGTCAGCCCCCTGCAGGGTTGCAAATATCGCAGCAATTTTCTCTTTAATCACCGTGTGCTCCTGCCCGGGTACGGTCCTGATATCAAGGGCGACCATCGCTTCCTTAGGCACTACGTTAATCTGCGGCTCTCCCTGGACCGGCGATGCGAGAATTGTCGGCGTAATACTGGGATAGCCCAGCAGAGGATGCATGCCCAGGCGGGCTTTCTCCTGTTTTTCAAACTCGTCGAGAGCGATAATCAGCCTGGCCAGCCGGGTTATCGGGTTGATGCCTGCAAGCGGCATACAGCCGTGCGACATTTTGCCCTCGGTCTTAATAACCGCCCGCATCGCTCCCTTTTGCGTAATGCAGAGATTATTTTCTTCTGGTTCGCAGATAATCGCGCCGTCAACACCATCAGCCCAGCCCTGTCGGATAAAATGCTTGATGCCCTGCATCATCCCTTCTTCATCCACAGGAAAGCAAAGTACAATCTTGCCGCTGAACTCCACCCCGGATTCGATGATCGCTTTTACGGCCATGATCATCGCCGCCACATTGCCTTTGGTATCACATGAGCCGCGCCCGTATATCCGGTCCTCGGCAACCTGGGCGGCAAAAGGCGGATATTCCCAGTCTTCGGCGGCTCCCTCGGTGACAACATCGGTATGCCCTTCGAATAGCAGGCATTTACCCGGCAGTCTGCCGCTGTAGACAGCGATAACATTGGGGCGATGCGGCGCAACAAAGTCTACTGTTACCTTAAGACCCATCGCCTTCAGTTTTTCGGCGATAAGCAGGGCCACCTGTTCCTCGTTGCCATCTTCGATCCTGGCTCTCACCACACTGGGAACTCTGACTAACTGGCAGGTAAAATCGACAACCTCCTGCTCCTTGATCTCAGCCAACACTTTTCTGATCTTTTCTTCCATGACAACCCCTCCCAAGAATGCTATCCCCGCGATATCGCCAGGGTCTTCATTGGAGCTGGCTTTCTTTTGCGCCGGGAACACGTACATCATGATGATCATAATCACCATTGTCAGCAAAATCGCCGTCGACTGGGCGTTCAGCACGCCAAGGCCCTTCCCGGCGTTGCCGAACTGCAAAGACACTGTGGTTATGATTCCGGCGATCGCTGAGATGAACGCGGCGGTGGAACTGGGGCGCCTGGAAAACAAGCCGAACAGCAGCGGCGCCGTCAGGGATACTGACATCAGGGAATAGAAAATCGTCAGCGCGGTAATGATGTTCGGCAGCAAAATCGCCAGCCCTATCCCGATGCCACCAGCTACCACCGCAACAATCCGGCCGCTTTTCAGCAATTTCTCATCAGAAATATCAGGTTTGATAAACGTCTTGTATATATCCTTTGTAAAGGAGGAGGTGATCATATACAGCACCGCGTCAGCCGCGCTGACCTCAGCCGAAAAAATTGCCGCCAACGCCAGGGCTGACGCCCAGAACGGCATACATTCCTTCATAACATAAGGCAGCGCCAACTCTCGCTCGGTGAGACCGGGGTTGATCGCTGCGGCGGCCATGCCGAAAATTGCCGGGATAACCGCAAAGGCCAGCATGACAAGCCCGCAAAGAAAGGTTCCGACTACCACCGTTTTCCTGTCTCTGGCTCCGTATACTTTGCCGATCAGACCCGGGGATATAAAGAAAGATGGTGTAAGCATCAGGAAAAAACCCATAATGGTCGTCATCCCGACGCCGTCGAACGCGAAAAAATCGGCCGTTTTGGCGGCATCACCCATATTGGCCGCGATCTTGGCCTCCAGGCCGCTCCACCCGCCGACAAAGCTCAGCACAAACGGTACGGCGACAGCAAAGCCAAGGAGTTTAACTGTCGCTTCGATGATGTTGACATACGCCGCCGACAGCAGTCCCCCGGCGCCGAAATAGACAACAACCACTACAGCGCCAAGCAAAATTCCCACCGGTTTTGTGACCCCGGCCACCACCGACAAAATCCAGGCAATCCCCATCAATTGCCCGGCAAAAATCGCCAGTGTGCCAATAGCCATCATCAGCGATATCAGGCCGCGAAAATTTTTGTTGTAGCGGTAATCGAGATAATCGCCCAGAGTATAAAAATTGTGCTCCTTTGCCAGCCGCCAGATAGCCGGACCGACGATAAAGGCCAGAACAAAAGTCCCCATCGCTGAGGCGGCGACCCACCAGGCAGCCGATATCCCAACTTTGTAACCAAGTCCGGCTACGCCAACGGTGGATCCTGCTCCGATATTAGGCGCGACCATGGTGATAAACAGCAGCGCCGGCCCAAATTTGCGGCCGCCCACGAAAAAGTCGGCCGAGCCTTTTACCCTCCTGGTGATGAAAAAACCGACCCCCATCAGAAGAACCGCGTAAAGTAAAATCGCCCAGACATACCCGTTCATCCTACCTATCTCCCCTTTTTTTTGCGGGTGCCAAAAAAACCTATTCCGTAACCCCTGCCGCCGCCAATGGCATACTGGCCTACTCAGCAACAGGCCGGTTGTTCAGTATGATTTCCTTGCAGATTCCCGTGCTCCTCCAGCTAGGTCCATGATTAGCCCTTGATGGCATGAGATTTTACTCTTCCCAGTCCAAGGCCCGTTTAACGGCTTTTTTCCAGCCTTTGTAGAGTTTTTCGGTCTCGGTACTGTCCATTTTGGGCTCGAACCGGGTTTCCAGTTTCCAGTTGCTGATCAGATCCTCTTTATTGTCCCAGACCCCGACGGCAAGACCCGCCAAGTATGCCGCTCCGAGGGCCGTAGTCTCGGTAACCTGCGGCCGATCAACCGGAACAGCGAGAATATCGGCCTGGAATTGCATCAGGAGGTTGTTGACCACCGCGCCGCCATCCACTTTCAGCGCCTGCAGCTTAATATGGGAATCGGCTTCCATGGCGCTCAGTACGTCTTTTGTCTGATAAGCCATCGAATCCAGGGTCGCGCGCACAATATGGGCCTTGGTCGTGCCGCGGGTCAGCCCCAGGATTGCCCCGCGGGCTTTCATATCCCAGTGGGGAGCACCAAGGCCGACGAAAGCCGGAACCACATACACACCCTCGGCATCCTTGACTTTGTTGGCATAGTACTCTGAGTCAGGCGCGGTTTCGATCAGTTGCAGGCCGTCCCGCAGCCACTGCACCGCCGACCCGGCCACAAAGATGCTGCCTTCCAGCGCGTACTCCACCTTACCATCGATACCCCAGGCAATGGTCGTCAGCAAACCGTTGTCCGACTCGAACACTTGGTCACCGGTGTTCATCAGCATGAAACATCCTGTGCCATACGTGTTTTTCGCCATTCCAGGCTGGAAGCAGGTCTGACCGAAGAGCGCGGCCTGCTGGTCGCCAGCGGCGCCGGAGATAGGCACCGCCGCCCCCAGGAACACTTCAGGGTCGGTATAGCCGTACACTTCACTGGAGGGCCGAACAGCAGGCAGCATCGAAGCCGGGACGGTCAGCTCTTTCAGAAGCTGCTGATCCCACGCCAGATCGCGGATGTTATACATTAAGGTCCGGGAAGCGTTAGAGTAGTCAGTGACATGAACCGCGCCGCCGCTCAGTTTCCAGATCAGCCAGGTGTCGATGGTGCCGAACAGGAGGTCGCCATTTTCGGCCCGGGACCGGGCACCTTCAACATTGTCAAGAATCCATTTCACCTTGGTTCCGGAAAAATAAGCGTCGACCACCAGACCGGTTTTGCGCCGGAAGGACGCTTCCAGACCTTTGGCTTTGATTGCGTCGCAAATGTCCATGGTCTGGCGGGACTGCCACACTATGGCATTATAAACCGGTTTGCCGGTGGTTCTGTCCCATACCACCGTGGTTTCCCGCTGGTTGGCAATGCCGATAGCGGCAATCGCGGCGGGATTGATCCCGGCTCTGGCCACCGCTTCGGCCGCAACTCCGATCTGGGTACTCCATATTTCATCAGCGTTGTGCTCGACCCAGCCTGGCTTGGGAAAAAGCTGAGTGAACTCTTTCTGGGCAGCAGCAACGATGTTCGAATCACTGTCAAATACAATCGCCCGCGAGCTGGTTGTACCTTGATCCAGCGCCAGGATATATTGTTTGGCCATAATCATCACCCCTTATTTGCAATAGTTAAACTTTTCCAACCCAAACTCCTCGTCGAGTCCCGCCTGGAATACAAGATATTTTTAAAATCATGTCCTGCTACCGTCATCGCGTCATCCGGACTGCTCTTCATCACTGCTGATCGATGCTTCAGCCGACAGCATGGATCAACGGAAAACAAAAAGACTTTCGGGAAACTCCCGGAAGCCTTGTGTTTACTGATTACTCAGAGCGGCCTTCTTTCGTGTTTGGTTGTAGTCTTCACCCAATATTCGTTAGCCCCGGGCGACGGCATTGTCACGCCGGAAGAGGCGCCCAGGCAAAAAATAGGCAATACTTAAAGCTGCTAAAGGGATTGCAGAGAGTACGACAAACACGCTGGGAACACCGAAATGGTCGGCAACATAGCCCAGCACGGTAACCGCGATCCCGCCGAGGCCGATGGAAAAACCCAGGGTAAGACTTGCTGCCAGAGCCTCATGACCTGGCATCATTTCTTGGGCAAGCACGATGGTGGACGAGAAAGAGGAAATATAGATAAAGCCAATGGCCACTACCAACGGGAATGTCCAAAAACCGGTGACAACCTTTAGCAGACTCAGCAGCGGCAAGGTTAGGACCATAGAGCCCATAATCACGGTTTTACGGCCGAACCTGTCACCGAGAATACCGCCGATATAAGTTCCAGGCACCCCACTCAATAAGTACCCTGACAATAGATAACTGGCGTATACATGGCTGCCTCCGAGATAATCCGCATAATATAGCGGAATATAAGTTGTCAGGCCTGCAGAAATGCTGGACCGAAAAAGGATGTACAGCAGGAGGATGGCGAGCAGGGCATACGGGATGGGACTGTTTAGCGATTCCTTTTTTTCGGTGCTCCGGGTCAGATGGTCTGGCGATTCCTTGGGCAGCTTCCACCACAGAAGAGCGGAAAGGACAAGCGCCGGAAGACAAAAGTACAGGGTGTTGTTCATCGTCCCCGGCAGCGTCAGCAGCGCCATCATAAACACCGATCCGCAGGCCTGGCCTAGATTGCCGCCCACCGAGTAAATGGCCATGTTTTGGCCTCTATTGTGAACGGCGCTTAGGGTATGGACGGTTTTGGCGGCCTGGGGGTGAAAAGCGGCGACACCCAGGCCGGTGATAACGACAATCATCAGTAAGACGTGGTAGGAGTTGGCTAAACCAGTGGCCGCCGTACCTAAGCCTGCCAGCAGCAGGCCGGCGGGTACCAGCCAGGGCATCTTCAACCGGTCGGTGATATAGCCGAAAACAGGCTGAATCGTGGATGACGTAAAATTTTGAACAAGTACGATAATACCGACCTGGGCATAGGTGAGGCCGAAGGCGTTCTTGAAAAACGGCAGGAGTATCGGCAGGGCACCTACACTTAAATCGGCAAATATATGGCTGATTGCAATTAGCAGTATCGGCTTGCTCAGGACCCGGGGTTTCTGGTCAATCATAATAAGACTCCATATCTTTTCCACTTATAGCCAAAAGCCTAAAACCGGGGGAAAAATTCCCCCGGTTTCTCTTGTTTCACGGCCAGTTAGCACCGGCAGGCGGCTGGAGGACGACTAGGGTCCCAAAGCCCAGCGGGGTGTATCAAAATTTATTCATCAACATAAACAGCGATAATCTCGCCGAAATACATGGTGTGATAATCACCCTGCGGATATAAGGCGGTCTGGTAGCCGCTGTCAAGGGCGTCCGGAACCATTGTCTGCTTGTAAACAACCTTGCACTCATAGTGAACCCCGTTGGCGGCGATAACCGGGGTATTTATTTTCTTGCCAGGCTGTAGGGTCAGGCCGGCGGCTTTGATTTTATCAAGGTCGCGGCCTGATTTGGTTCCGCACAGACCCAGAGCTTCGCTCATACTGCCAAAAGGGATGCTGACCGTGAATTCACCGCTTTTCTCGATCAAGTCGCGGGTGAAGCGCGACTGCCTGACCAGAACCGTAAATATCGGTTTCCTCCAGATTACGCCGATACTGCCCCAGCCGATAGTCATGGAGTTGGTCTTGCCGGCATGCGCGGTGGTCAGGAACGCCCCTTTGCTAATGATATCAAGGGCCTTGGAAGCGTACTCGTTGTAACCGACCTCTTTTGACATGGGTATTGCCTCCTCTTTCTCTGGGATATTTTACTCAATTTTCTACCATCCAGAATCAAATGTCAACTCATAAGCTTTGAGTTAACAGCTCTTGCCTGATTTTTTCAATCCCCAGCCGGTCCACCATTCTCGACATGCGCTCCCGGGGCTTGGCGTTCTCCTGGTAGTATCTGATGATTTTGTCCACCACCACCGGCACCGCTTCTGGCGCGATATTCTCAACCAATTTATCCGCCAGACGGGGTTTGATGCCGGCATTGCCGCCAATCATCACCGTATAGCCCTTCGGGGTGCCCATGATGCCGATATCTTTGATAGCCGGTTCGCTGCAAGAATTCATGCAGCCAGACACCGCCATCTTGAATTTGCCGGGTAAATCCACCCCATAATACTTTTTGTCCAGCTCCAGACCCAAAGTCACGGCGTCCTGCTGCGCAAGTCTGCAGAAATGAGTCGCCGGGCAGATCTTGACGCCGTGCAGGCACAGCCCGATGGCATGCCCCTTAGGCATCGACAGTTCTTCCCATACCTGATCAACGTTATCCTCCCCGATACCGACGATGGCAATCCGCTGGCCTCCGGTAATCTTCAGCGCCTGGGCGCCGTATTTTTCGGCCACATCGGCGATGTTGCGCAGAACGTTGAAATCCAGGATGAGGCCCCCAGGGATATGCGGTGCGATGGCATAAGTCGTTTTGTCCCGCTGCAGCACAGCCTTCTTCTCCAGCAAATCACCTTTAATGTCCATATAAATCCCCTCCGTAGTCTTCTTCCCCTTGGAATTCCCTGGAATGCAGGCATTTTCCTGCCGCCTTTTTCCGACAGCGCCCCTTTGCAGCACCGCCGGACACCCTCGCGGCTTTAACTGAGTGGATACACGAAGTCATCTAAAAATATCCGGCTACAACAAAAACAGCTTTAGAAAAAAATGCTAAAGCTGTTACTCCAAGTGATGAAGCAAATTGTTTCGGCCCCATCTTCCCTGTCGAGACACTTTGTCACCTGGTGAAGTGCTTCCAACAAACCTGTTTGCGGCACTCGCTGGCATAAATCGAATTACATTGCCATACTTTTGTAAAGAAACAAGCTATTACTATGTTTTTAATCCCCAACGCTCTTCCTTGGGGGTACTGAACTACGGTTTAATGTCCGCTGAAAGGAGGCAGAGCAAGTGGATGACAGCGACTGGCTGGCCCGTTGGTGTAAGGCTATGCAGGATGGCTGGCCATGTCAAGAGGATGTGCCGGCACCGAGGCTGGTTGATGGGATAGTCATATTCTCAGGAATAAGTCTTGGCATGAGCACAATCACCTATTTAGCTCTGGCAATCCACTTACCTGTTTTGGTAGCGTCCTTCGGCGCCTCTGCTTGTCTGCTGTTCTGCGTTCCCAAAGCGCCCTTCGCCCAACCCCGCAATATAATAGCCGGACACATACTCTCGGCTGCTGTCGGGGTGGCATTCCAGAATATCTTGGGCTGCACGTGGTATTCGGCAGCGCTGTCTGTTGGTGGGGCCACTGTCGCTATGCTCTACAGCAGAACTTTGCACCCACCTGCGGCTGCTACGGCGCTTATCGCTGTATTGACAACCCAAGGCATGCTGTTTCCGATATACCCAGTGGCGGTTGGCGCGACAATCCTTGTCGCCGCCGGACGAGTAATAAGCCGCTTGCTTCCGAAGGTCGCTCAGGCCACGGTCATATACAAAAAGGAAGGCTGAGTATTAACAAAAAGCTTGAGGAAATACGTTATCCTCAAAAAACTTTGTATAGTCCCGCAAGATTGACTTGGAAGTCCTGAAAACCGTCACCAGTCCTACTAATACTGCGGAGAAGATTGGGTATTCTCCCTCCCGGAGCGGCAAAGTACATTTCTTCGTTCCCAATCATCGAATAGGCCCTTTCACCATTTCCCGGGATAGTCACACTATACTTTTGCTTTGTAAATAAAAAAACAATCTCTCCGCCGCATGGTCCGGTGCCCATAAACTCTGATGAGACTTCACTCTTTTCTTCATATAGCGCCCGCTGAACCAGACGTGCTAGTTGTCCTGGATTACCGTATATTACGACGATGTCAGGTGCAAATTCTGCTTTATGTAACGGAGCAATCAAAACACCGTCAATCTTTCCTGGGATTGCCCTGCCGCCAGATTCTGGTTCTTCAGCCAGGTGTAAGATGGGACAAGACAACAGCGAAACGGGACAAGTATAGTCATCAATGGGAAAGACGATTGTCCAACCGTGAAATCGAGCAGCGGAAACAGCCTGGCAGATGCGCGAAGAAGATCCGAAAACCGCCCCCGCCCGCTTGCCACTTGAGGATAAGCAGCCATCCTTTACCAACTTAACGGCCACAGGAAAGGTCGCCGGACAGATGTTTTCGTCAATTGCCTTATACAATCGCTCATTGACTCTTTCCAGAGCTATTACCCCCAGACTGTTGCCCGTTTGTCGGCTCTTTGTCTTACCTACTTATTATGGATAATACTATTCCATTTATATACCAATAATTACCATTGTTAACCGAAAATATGTGAACCCTCTTTCGCTGAACCCGCGAGAAAAACCACTCCTGTCAGGAAGGAGTGGTTACTGGCGGATTCCTTATCGTTTTGACGTTTCCCGCGAAGTCTAGATGCCTTTTGGCATACTTGGCGATAAAATACACTCTTCAGCGATTATCCTGATATCGTTGGCGTTCTCTTCATTCACAGAGACATACAAGTAATCCCCGGCAATCAGGATAGTATCCCCCTGGGGCACCAATTCCCGCTCACCACGCCTGATGCAAACCAACAAAGAGTTGGTCGGCCAGTTAACGTCTTTGACCTGCTGCCCGTCCAACTGCGAGCCAAGGCAAACACTCAGTTCGGCAACGGTTCTTGGCGTCGCTCCCTTGACCGGCAGAGGATCCCTTTTTCTCAGCATGCGTTCCAGGAGAACGTCATAAATCGGCTGCGATTTGGCCAGGTCGGCAACAACGTACGCGACCATGCAGATGGTGATCATTTCAAGCAGGTGGCTAAAAGAGCCCGTCATTTCAGTTATCAGAATACTGCCGGTAATCGGAGCTTTTACAATGGCGGTAAAATAGGCCGCCATGGCTAAAACCATGAAGGTGACATGATAAGCATGGCTTAGACCTACAACCAGCAGCACTTTGCTGAACGTTCCGCCGATCAGCGCACCGATAACCAACATCGGCAAGAATATGCCCCCAGGAACACCCGAGCCGTAACTGATCATCGTAAAAGCGAATTTGCCCAGCAGTAATACGCAAAGCATCACTACCCCAAACTGGCCGGCGGCAACCGTATTGATCAGCTGGTTTCCGCCTCCCAGGATTTCCGGAAGAACAAATCCCGCCAGTCCTCCCACAAGCAAGGGGAATGCCGACAGAAGCCCTTTCGGCAACAACCGCTGCCGGTCATAGACGTCAAGGGTCTTGATCAGCAATTTGTTGAAAGCAACACCCAATATTCCGGTGACTATTCCCAACAGGACCAATAGACCGTAGAAATGGAAAGGCAAAACAGGAACACCGATAAAATTCCAAAAAGGCTCGCGGCCGTAAAAAGAGCGTACAACAAAATCCGCGGTCAGGGAGGCGGCAATCGCTGACATTAAGATAGCAGGCGAAAAATTCTTGTGCAATTCCTCCAGAGCAAAGATCACCCCTGCCAACGGGGCGTTAAAGGCAGCGGCCAGACCAGCGCTCGCCCCGCTGGTCAGCAGATATTTTTCTTCCATCCGTGTTCTGCCAAGGGTGCGACTGACGCCCTGGCCGACAACGGCTCCAATTTGAATCGAAGGACCTTCGCGCCCCAGCGACATTCCGGCCCCGATGGCTAAAACGCCACCAATAAACTTGGCGACAAGCACCCTCAGCCAAGCAATCTTCACCAAACCGGCAAGATCCCCTTTGACCTGAGGGATGCCGCTGCCGCCGGAAAGAGGTTCAAACTTCATAATCCGGCCGAGGAGATAAGCAGCAATCAGTAGAAAAGAAAACCAGGCGATGGCTACAGTCAAGTTGCCTGAGAGCATATCCTGGTAAAGAGTTCCCCTGTAAAACTCGGCTGTTTCTATAGCAAACCGGAATGCGACCACGATTGCGCCGGCGATTAACCCGACAAGAATACCCTCGACAAAAAGTTTGAGTCGAAAATCCCGCCATTGCAATAATGTATGATGGACTTCCTTTAGTTCTTTGGGAACCATTAGGCTTTTCCCCCATCCCGGATAAAACAGCATTCGTGCTAATTCGGTACCTAGGCTACCACCAGTACTGCGGGTACTTCCTCTTCATGGCGAAATTGTTGATAATGATCGCCACGATAACCAAGACACAAATACCGATTCCTACCGGGGCGATAGGAAATAGCCAGCCCTGTTTGGAAATCACGGCAATCAGAGCCGTGGCACCGGCGGGAGGATGAATCGTCCTGGTCAGCACCATGGCTGTAACAGCCAAGCCCACACTAAGCGCCGCGCTGTACCAGTAAGCTCCCAGCAATTGATAGCAAGCCACGCCGATGGCTGCGGACATGATATGTCCGGCGATGGCATTACGGGGTTGAGCAAAAGGGACGGACGGCGCGCCGTAGAGCAAACAGGCCGATGCGCCCAGGGATGCAACCAAAATAGGAATATCTTTCTGAAAGGCCAGGAATGTGACAATACCTATTCCCACAAAACAACCGATAAAGGTCCATATGCCTTCCGACAGCGGAGGATGGGCCACCGTGCATCGTCCGCCACTGGAAACTTTCCGCCAGTGTTCGCTCATGGAACAGACTTGTCGATCTTCATTGGTCGGGTTTTCCTGCTGCTGGGAAGTGCCCAAGATAAAAGCCTCCTTCGTGAGAGTCATTGACAAGTACTTCATCTCCCAAGGAACAAAGTCCTTGTAAATTGCGCATTTTTTTAATTACAAAATGTCGATGGCAGTCGTAAAGACAACCAGAATCAGTCTAAACAAAAAAGCTTTAGGCAACCACGCCTAAAGCTTTTTGTTATGTTGTGAGGCCCGCTGGCTTCGAGCCGGCGGCTAAGGAGCTAAAGCCGCCGCTCTACCCTACCCGGTGCGCCGGTTATCAAAGGCTTTTCTGGTATATTTCCTTGATTTCCGCTGCGCTGGGAACCCGCGGGCTGTTGTCCAGGTTAGCTTTCATGGTTTTTATCGCATTGGCGGTCAACCAGTCCAGATTGGCTGGCGTAACACCAAAATCCCGCAGTCGCGGAGTCATGTCCAGGGTTTTCAGCAGCCGGGCCATACCGTCAATACTCTTGGCTGCTGCCTGCTGGACAGAAAGGCCGCTGACATCTTCCCCCATGGATTTAGCAATAAGGGCAAACTTCTCGGGCGCCGCCTTAAGGCTGAACTCCATGAAGGCAAGAATCAGGGCGGCCAGTCCTTCGCCGTGAGCCACATCGAACAGGCCGCTCACCGGATGTTCCAGTCCGTGAGCCAAAGTAGTGCCGCTGGCGTCGATAGCCATGCCGGCAAGGGTGTTGGCCAGCGCGACCTTTTCCCAGGCTTCAATGTTGTTATTTTCTTGATACGCCACCGGCAGATATTTCATCAGCCAATCAATCGCCTGCAGCGCCATCATGGCGGTAACAGGGTTGCTGCGCCTGGCAACGTAGGCTTCAATAGCATGAAACAGCGCGTCCAGGCCCGGTCCGGCAATGGATCGTTTCGGCAGGGTCAAGAGCAGCTCAGGGTCGATAATGGAGGCTTTCGCGTACAGGAAAGGAGATTTCAGCCCCTTTTTATCATTGTTCTCCGGGTTGGTGAGTACTGCGACATTATTGCCTTCGCTGCCTGTTCCTGCCGTGGTTGTAACCAAAACCAACGGTAGTGCTCCCACCCCGGGCTTGCCGAAAATATAGTCAGATACATCGCCGTCATTTACAGCCATAAAAGCAATCGCCTTGGCTGCATCCATGGCGCTGCCGCCACCAAGGCCGATAACGACATCGCACTTTTGCGCTTTAGCCAAATCAGCTCCTTCATGAGCCATTGTGGTAAGCGGGTTTGCTTTCACTTTATCAAACACTACGCTTTCCAGACCTGCCTCCAGGACATGTGCCATCACCTTTTGCAGCAAGCCTGTACGCCCGGAGCTTCCTGAGGTCACAATGAGCGCACGAGTGCCACACCGTTTTGCTTCCTTGCCGACCTCGGCCAGCCTTCCACTGCCAAAGACCAGGCGAACAGGATTCTGAAAGTCAAATTGTCCTATCATCTGTAAACACCCTCCGAAAAAATAACTTTTGATATCTGTTTCGATTCAGACCAACCTATTTCCTGTATTTTCTTGCCAGGCTCTCCCGGCCAAAATGACCTGAGCAAGCAGTATCCATTTTATTGCCGGGTCTTGCTTTTGCAGTTGGTCGGCGTGGCCCCAGCCATCTTGGCGGCAATAGCGATTGCCTGCTCGGTGGCGTCAATCTTGGCTACCCCTTTGCCGGCAATGTCAAACGCCGTGCCATGCGCGGGCGTGGTGACCGGGCAGGGCATGCCGCCGTGGATGGTCACCCCAAACTGGAAGCCCATCAGTTTCATCGCGATATGGCCCTGGTCATGATACATCGTGATCACTGCGTCATAGTCACCGCGAAAGGCGTTAATGAAGACGGTGTCCGCTGAAAACGGCCCCAGTACCTCGACGCCTTTTGCGCGGGCGGTCTGCATCGCTGGCAAGATAATATCAATCTCTTCCCTGCCACAGAGTCCGCCCTCGCCGCCATGGGGATTGAGCGCGGCAATGGCAATGCGCGGCTGGGCGCACCCGGTCCGGCTTATGGTCTGGTGCGCCAGCAATATCGCTCCCAGAATATTATCCTGGTTCAGGCTGGCGGCTACCTGCCCTAAAGGGATATGGCTGGTTACCCGTGATACCCAGAGGTTATTCAGGAAGTTCAGCTCACCGGAAAGCTCACCATGGCCAAGATAATGGGCAAAAAAACGGAAGTCGCCCGGGAAATTGTGTCCGCCCCGCTGCATGGCCTGCTTGTTCAACGGAGCATAGGCCAGGCCGTCTATCTTGCGCTGTTTCCACAGTTCGGTGATGGTGATCAGCGTGTCGCCCGTAATTTTTCCGGAGTGAATATTCACTTCGCCCAATGTTACGGTTTTCGGATCAAGGTTGCCTTGGTCCAAAATGGCTACAGGCCCCTTCCAGTCGATCTGGGTTACATCCTCAACCGCGACCCAGGGAAAGTGAACACCGGCAATCTTCATCCCCATTTCCAGCACTCTGGCGTCGCCGACCAAAACCGGCCGGCAATGCGGTTTCAATCGGTTTTCGGCGCAAAGCTTTGCCACGATTTCCGGGCCAATCCCGGCGGCCTCGCCAAGAAAAATAGCCAATACAGGTTTCATTGGAACCCTCCCTAGTATGCCTGATCCCTTCTTTGGCTCAGGTATCGCGACGAATCATCATTTTCCCTGCGGTTATGCCCGGTAAGAACAGCGTCAAAACTGCTCCGGTCAAGGAAATAAACACCAAACAATAAATGGCTGTCTGCATGTTGAACAGAGTGGTTATCCAGCCAACTAAAAATGGCCCAAAGAATCCGCCCAGATTGCCGATGGCGTTGATGCCGCCACGGGCGCCCCCACCTATTCCGGCAGGAAACAGTAAGGGCGGCAGCGTCCAGAATTGACCGTTAAAGGCCTTGGTGAATAGGCCTGTCAAGACAAGCAGAGCATACGAAACCCAGATTTGTTGGGAAAATTGGGTGGATAAAAGCAAGCTGACTCCAAAGCCAATCTGGATAATTGTTGTATACAACCGACGATTTTGGTCCCGGTCTGACAAAATGGCAAAAATATAGAGGCCCACTAACGCGGCGATATAGGGTACGGCTGATAACAGGCCGACGTTGGTCATCCCCAGCTTGGTAAGGTTCTTGACAATAGTCGGCAGCCACATCAAAAAGCCAAACTGCCCGGTCATATTGCATAAATATACCGCCGTCAGCAGCCACATATTATGGTCAGCAAGCAATTGGGTGTAGGTAGCCGATGCCGTGCCGACGGCCTGGGCCTTCCGCTCGGCGCGCAGGGTTTCCACAAGATATTCTTTTTCTTCCGGGGAAATCCATTTGGCATCCTCGGGATGATCGCTGATTAAGGGCAGCCAGACAAAAATTAACATCAGTGAAAGGAGCCCTTCAATAATGAAAATCCACCGCCACCCGGCGACGTCCGCAATCCAGGCCGAAAAAGGCGTCGCAACAATGATCGATAACGCCAGGCACGAAAAGAAATAGGAATTGGCTCTGCCCAGTTCTTTGGCAGGAAACCAGTTACTGATAATAACCAGAATCGCCGGCTGAACACCGCCTTCCGCAAAACCCAGCAGAAAGCGGGCCACTAATAATTGCCACTCGTTTTGAGCACATCCTGTAAGCATCGATAACCCGCCCCAGGCGATTATCGTCCAGAAGATAAATTTTTTGGCGCTGCCGTGTTCGGCAATATGTCCTCCGGGTATTTGCAGAAACAAATAGCCAACAGAGAATATTCCTGCCGCTAAACCGGAAATGGTCATCGAGAGGCCGAGTGCTTCGTTCATCCCGCCAGCCATCGCCACGCCGATGTTCATTCGATCCATATAGGCTACAATGTACAATACAATCAACGTGGGGATTATCCGGAACCATCGCCCATTAGGGATACTTTTTTGGCTGCTCACCTCTGTTGACATGTTACCTCCCTATGATTTAGCCGCTGATTTCTTATGCGGTAATATGTTGCGAAACCGCCTTGGCTATTCTGCTCACCGGATGATTCCCAGTCTATTTCGAGAAACCGTACAGCTTTGCCGGATTATCCACCAAAATGCGATTACGGGTGACTTCATCCGGCACCCATTCCGCCAATAAGTCGAGCAGCAGGGCGTCATCAGGCTTGGTGTGTTTCTCTGTCGGGTGCGGCCAGTTCGAACCCCAAACCAGACGGTCCGGCGCCGCTTTCACGAAAGCCCTCACCACCGCGCCGCTGTCGGAGTACGTGGGCGGACCAACTTTGGATTCCTGATAGGCGGCAGACAGCTTGACCCAGGCCTTGCCCTTCTTCATCAGCTCGACAACTGCGCCGAACACCGGATGGTCGGCACCGGCAGGCTCGGGAACGTGAGCCAGGTGATCGAAGACCACTTGGCAGGGGATCCTGTTCCATACGTCGACAGCGTCCAGGATTTGTTCCTCGGTGGCGTTGATCTGAAGATGCCATCCGAAAACCGCCACCCGCGCGGCCAGCGGCTCCACCATATCCATGTTGGTAGCGCCTCCGGGTATCGCCAGGTTGAAACGGATGCCGCGCACCCCGGCTGCATTCAGCTGTTTCAGCTCTTCATCCGTAACGTCGGTGTTAACCACCGCAATCCCGCGGGTGGTTGCCGGGCCCATCTGGTTGAGTACTTCGATTAGCCCGTGATTGTCCACGCCGTAAGTGGAAGGCTGGATGACCACATCCCGGGTGGTGCCGAGCCGCCTTTGCAACAGGCGGTAATCGGCGATACTGGCGTCAGCAGGCCGCAGCGTTGAATTCGGATCCAGCCCAAAGCTGGAATCATAGATATGATGATGACAGTCGGTGGCATTCGGCGGCATCTTGGTCCGGGCCCGCTCGGTCCCGCTGGAAAAAGGCGCCTGAAATTGTTCTTCGCCGGAGTAAAGGGCGGCATAACCCTGTTTAACAGGCATTCCCCCCAAGGCCAGCAAGGCGAATCCGGTTCCTTTGAGAAAGGTACGACGTTTGATCATTTTGTCGTTCATTGGAATCCTCCTTATCATTTTTTGGCGTTCCTATACCAGTCTTTTGTCCGGGCGAATCGCCAGCGTTGACATGATCCCGACGCAAGCAACAATCACCAGGGCAACCAGGGTATTGTTCCAGCCGTAGTGAGTTCCGATATAGGCGCTGGCGGTGGCCATAATCGCCGCCCCCACCTGTCCCCAGGTGTTCATCCATGACGCGACTATGCCGGTGTACTCACCGCCGATATCGGGCGCAATAGCCCAGGGTATCGCCATATTGAACCCGATAAACCCCAGGGCGACACTCAAAAGCAGAACAATGGTCCACGGGTCGGTCATGAAGGTACTGACATACATAGCGATCGCCGAGCCGGCAAAGCCCAGTAAAATCAAGCAATTACGGGCCACGAACAAGGAACAGTTGGCCCGCACAAGCCTGTCGCTGATCCGGCCCACCGACATGGTGGCAACAAAAATAAATATCCAGGGAATCGACGCAGCAAACCCCATGGTCTTCAGATTCATATGCAGCTGGGTCTGCAAGTAAAAGGGCAGCCAGTAGACAAAATACTGCAGCATATAGACTGAGCAAAAGTAGGTAGAGCCGATACACCAGAAGGACCTTGCTTTAAAGAGCTTGGCCCACGGCACCTTGCCGCCCTTTATGACGACATTCTGATTGCTTTGGATATATTCCAGCTCGGCCTGATTGACCGCCGGGTGCTCCCGGGGATTGTTACGGGTGAGCCAGTACCACAACACAGCAGCGATAATCCCTAATACTGCGCACAGATAAAATACCCAGCGCCAGCCCAGAAGTTCCAGCACCCAGACCATCAGCGGCGGAGAAACAATCAGCGCAAACCATGATCCCGCGTTAGGGATCGCGCAGGCAAAAGCCCGCTCCTTAAGCGGGAACCAGTGCATATTATACTGGTTCAGGCCCGGATGGACCGGGGCCTCGGCAAACCCGAAGAAGATACGCGATACAATCAGGAAGAGGAACCCTGTCGCCAGGCCGGTAGTCAGAGTAAACAACGACCAGAAGAAGATGGCGACAGCGATAGCAAGGCGGGTTCCGTATTTGCGCACCCAAAGCGCACTGGGAATCTGCAGCGCCGCATAGGCCAGCGAAAACGCGCTTGTAATCATACCCATTTCTATTGGGGTGAGACTCAAATCACTCAGGATGGTAGTGGTACAAACCGAAATGTTGGCACGGTCGATATTAGAAATAAATGTCGTGAAAAATACCAGGCACAGCCCCAGCCATCTTGTCCTGGAAGGACTCATGGCTGTCGGCGGTACTGCCAGCACATCAGAATCTTTCATAAGGCATTCTCCCCCTTACAAGTAATCCCCTGACATCCTTTAGACAATGCCAAGCCAGCGCCAGTAGGTAACATAAAACAGCAGCCAGAGCAGTACCCCGATCACTGTTAACGGAAGCGCCAGTCTGATCATGTCTTTGGACTCAAAGATGCCTGTTCCGTAGGGTATCATGGTTTGCGGTGAATTTACCGGCAGGATGCAGGCAAACAGCAGGATATACGACGAAACCAAGGTCATGCCGGCAATAGGCAGATTGGGAGAGGTTGCGCTCAGCAGAAACCCTAAAATAGTGGGGATCAAAGCCGCAGTGGCGGAAGTGCTGCTTGAAAAAGCCAGCCTTATGACCACCAAGGCGATGGAAATGGAAATCATGATGAACAGCGGCGACATTGTGGTTACACCAATGGCCCCCAAGGAATTCTTGGCCATCCAGGTGGCAGCTCCGGTCTTTAGCAGCAGCTCTCCCAGCGATATGCCTGATCCGAATAACAACATGGTGCCAAGGTCAACCTTCTTGGCGACACTTCTCCAGTCAGTAACCCCGATAACCGGAGACAGCAGGACCATGACCGCTATAATGGACACCGTGTTGGCGTCAAGCTTGTGAATGGCTTCAGTAGCCCAGAAAACAATTGTGGCCATCAAAATGAACAGGACTTTCTTTTCCGGGCGAGTCATCGGGCCCAGATCCTGCAATTCCTTTGATACAATCTCTTTGCCGCCGGGAACCTCTTGAAACTCAAATTTTATCATCCGGGTAATCAGGAAATAGGCAACAATAGCAAGCGCGATGGCAAACGGCTGGCTGTAGATGAACCACTCCAGCCAGGTTACTCCTTTGCCGGTAACCTTCTCAATAAAGGACACCGTCAAGGGGTTTTGGGCGACTCCGCTTAATACACCGATACCGGAAAGAGAAGAAGACAGCGCGATGCTCAGCAATAAGCCCTTGGCCACTCCACCATGCCTGTTGACCTTCAGGGCTTCAATCAGCCCCAGGGCAATCGGGGTCAAGGTGGCCGCGCGCGCGGTGGCGGAAGGCATAAAAATTGCAAATACGAACATAGCCACGATCATGCCAAGGATGAGGTTGTTGGTTTTCATGCCCACAACCTTTAGGATGGTCAGCGCCATCCTCTTTTCCAGGCCGGTCTCCAGGATGATGGCCGCCAGAAACAGGCCTGCGGCAACAAGTACCCAGCCGCTGTTGGTAAACCCGCTTAAGGCCAGCGGAATGGCTTTTCCTGTGCCGAGCAGCCCAGCTCCGGCGCCGCCGGCGGGGGCAAAGCCAAGAAATAGAATGATAAACACGATGATCGCAATGGCGCTAAGCGGATAGGAGATTGCCTCCGATATCCAGACAATCACCGCGAAGGTCAGGATAGCCAATACGCGCTGACCCTGAACCGACAGGTCGGCGAACGGCCCTGAGAGTAAAACAATGAGCATACCTGCCAGCCCTGCCAGCAGCCAAAATAATTTGCGATGATCTTTCGTAATCAGGCCAAGCATTGATTATCAACCCCCAACGATATTTTTCGCCTGAAAGGGATTCAAAAGTGTAAAGCCGTTGGAGGCACCCTCTTGCTGCCACATCTACAACAACTTCTCGGCGCTTACAGCCGGCTATTTTCTTACTATCGCGCCATCTTTCATGACAAAACATACTGATCGCAGCGCCTGAACATCTTTTTCCACTGTACCGCGCACTGCTACCAGGTCTGCTTTCTTGCCTTTGGTTATGGAACCGACAAGATGATCCAGTTCACACAGCTCGGCCGCCGACTTGGTTATGCCCTGAAGGGCACGCCCAATCGACCCGCCCATGGCTTCCACGACGAAAATGACGTCTTCGGTAATTTCGCCGTGGGTGGCGTCGGTGCCGATTGCCATCTTCACTCCTGATTGCAGCAGTTTTTTCTGACTGTTCATGACTTCTGCCCGGTTGATCCTCATGTCTCGGACCGATTTTTCACTGACATTGGCCCAGCGGGCGTCATTGAAGTTTATCCTGGGGGTGAGCACCACCCACCGGTCTTCTTTTACAAGACGCTCGATCTGCTCATCGGTCGCGTAGTAGGCGTGCTCGATAACATCCACGCCCTGCTCGATACAATGGGTCAAACCCTCCCCGCCAATGCAGTGGGTAGCTACTTTCTTGCCGACCCGATGAGCTTCCTCCACCGCGGTGCGGATTTCCTGAGGACTCATGTAATAAGGCAGAACATCCGACTGCCGGAAATTCCCGGACACGAAAATCTTGATAAAATCCGCTCCGCGCCGCAGATTTTCCCGCACAGCCGCCCGAATGGCCTCTACTCCGTCAAAAGGGGTGCCGACAAACCCATGGGCATGACTGGCCTTAATCCCCCGCGATGCGGTGACAATCCGCGGCCCTTCGATCAGGCCCTGATTTACGGCATCCCGCAGGTAAAGATCGATGAAGTTCCTGTCCCCCAGACACCTGGCTGACGTGATTCCGGCGTACAGATCGGTTTTCAGATTGACAATCGAGCGAATTATCAAGATTGGGTCCGGGTCAGCCATGATTTGCGGATAATTTTTCAGCTGCGGCGAGAGCGCCAGATGATCATGGGCGTCGATCAAGCCGGGCAGCAGGGTGCAGCCGGCTAGTTCCACCACCTCAGCGTTATCGGGCAGGGTAATGTCGCCAAACTGGACGTCGACGATTCGGTCTGCTTCCACCGTGACGACTGGATTTCTCTTGAAATCCCCGGCGGTACTGTCAAACAGATAATCTGCTTTGATAAACGTGGCTTTGGTCATAATACCGTCACTCCTTCGGACTAAGTTTATCCAGGGCGGCATAGATCTCATGGAAGTCCTTCGGCGGAACGCCCTGGAAATATTCTTTCAGCTTCAGGCTCGTAACCCAGCCCAGCTTGGCTTTTGTGGCCGTAGACATCGTGCTGTCCATTTGCAAACTGCCCAGGGTCTCGATGACTTCTTCCATTTCATGTTCGCGGCGCGCGGAATGGACAACCCCTCTGGTAAGCTGACTGTTGATCATCTTCAGGAATGGTTCGCCGGTAAGCGTTTCCTGTACCGAAGCAAGGACGTCGTCTTCAATGCCGTACTTGTGGGCGGCGATGGTCATTTCCAACAGCAGGGCCACGAACCCTTTCATAAAAATACTGCGGAACATCTTTGACGCCGAAGCGCTGCCAGCAGCTCCTTCCATCAAAGTGAGATTCATGCCGTAGGCGCTGAGTTGATCAAAAAACGGCTTCGCCCCGGTTCCCGACACCGAAAGCGGCACTTTATGGCCATAGGTCGGCACAGGCCCCATAACCGCTCCGTCAACAAAAAGGGCTACAGGGGAAATGATTTTGTCGATTTCCTCTTTGGTCATCGGCGCGGCGGCGTTGATATCAATATAGATTTGCTGCGCCTTCAGAAAAGGCTTGCTTTCAATCGCCAAGGGAACAGCCAGATTCGCGCTGACCGCCGAAAAGACGATGTCGGCAGATTCGATCATCTCTTGCAGGCTATGAGCAAGCCCGACCCCTATTTCCTTCGCCCTTTTTTGAATCAAATCGGCCTGGGGGGCGACATTCCAAAGCTTGTCGTAAGCGATGACTGTTTTCAGTCCTTCTCCTTTTAAACCTTTGGCGATATTGTACGCCGCCTCGCCAAAGCCGATAAACCCTACTTTCAGTTCCATAATGAATCCTCCGTTCTCATACTATCGTGCAAATTCCAATATTCAAAAAATTGCCTGCAAAAAAATTAGACAATCTTAATAGCGCCGGGATTACCTTCTGCAGCCGCCGAAATGGGAGGCTGCAGAAGGGTAGACTCTTCAAATGATCCGCTGATTAAAACGTACCTTACGCTTCTTAGCCTACAACAACGCCGTCTTGGATAATAACTTTGCCGTCGATGCTCAGGGTCGCTTTTTCCATCACAACATCATAATGAAGCGGGGCCTTTACTTTGCCGCCAAGCGAAGAACTGGTGCCGATGCCGATATGCACGCGGCCGTAAGCGCCATGATCATTCAGCATCTGCCCGTTTAGGTGCTTGCACTCTGGGTTGAGGCCGATGGCAATCTGGGCGATATTGTACGCCGCAGGGTCATTTACCGATATTGACAGACTGTTCAGGCGCGCCGCTTCTTTGCCGCCGCTTATTTCGTAGATCACGCCGTCTTTCACTTTATAAACAACAGGCGACTCAACAACACCGATGCCAAAGTTGGGAACACTGCCGTCGATTACGAGGACACCGTCCGAAGTTCCCTCCACAGGTGAGACATTGGCTTCAATATTGGGAACGGCGGTATAAGCGCCGGGGTTGGTTACAATCCCGGAATGGGAATTTCCGGGCCGGTCGGCGATGCTGGCGGTAAAGTTGGTGCCGGCGGGAGAGGTGATTTTTACGGTGCTGCCGCTGTCAAAGTAATCACTAAAGCGGTCGCAGACCACTTTTTCTTTGGCGAAGTCGGCCAGTATCCCGCCGCTATACATCTGCTCCTCGACAAATGCCGAAAGGGCAACAATCCGGGCGCCGTTTTTCAGGGCGGATTTCACGGCTGTTGAATGGGAAATGGACCGGCTTACAGGCATCAATACGACATCAGCTTCAAGCAAAGCGGCGGCAACTATTTTCGGTGGCTCCTGCCCGTCGAGTTCATTGGGGGGCATTACACACATTACCGCGTCAATGGAGCGCTCGTAAAGGGCAGCCATCAGGGCTTTAGCGATGCTGGCGCGTTCCGGATCAGTTATGACCAGCACTTTTTCCCCTTTCTTGGCATTGGCGCACAAGTCAACAACAGTACGGGCGCCTTTCATCATCAAAACTTCTTTCATCGTCTTCTACCTCCAACATTATTTTCTAATACAATCATACCAAACCAATGACCCGCCACCAAGTCAGGGCGGTAATAATGAATGCTCCGTAGGCGATTATCGCAAATAACACGCCTGATTTGAGCATATCCATGACACTGAAGTAACCGGTTCCAAAAAAGATGACATTACCGACCGTGTTGTACGGCATGAACATGGCGTAGGGCAGCATCATGGCCAGCGGCAGACAGAACTTGGCGACATCGTATCCCATGGACATGGCGATACCAACATAAATCGGCATCATAACCCCCGACATCGAGGTGGTAGTCGACCACCACAGGTGGCTGAAGATGGTAAAACCCATCAGGATGATCATCACCGTTGTCTCGTTCGCCCCCTGCAGGCCGGCTGATTCAAAGGCGCTTCTGATGACCACTTCCACCGTCTTGGACTGCGAAAGGGCGTTGCCCAGGGTCACCACGCCTCCCACGTAAACAAACAGTTCCCAGGGCAGCAGATTCTGGGTCTGGCGCCATTCCATCACCCCCAGGTAAGGCATGTAAATAAGCACCGAGACCAATAGAGCGACCATGGTCGGATTAAAGTGGTGGAATTGGTCGGTGGACCAGAGGGCGACCGCAATGAAAAAATATAGCATGGCCTTCTTCTCGGCAGTGGAAATCGGGCCCATGGCTTTCAGCTCGTCGTCGACATAGCCGATGCCGCCCGGAATTTCTTTCATTTCCGGCGGAAAGAACTTCAGCAAGAACCAGACGCTGAAAATCAGCAGGATAAGATTGGTGGGCGCCGCCGCCAGGGCCCAGTAGCTCCAGCTGGTGTACACCGAGGGACCCGCGGCGCCGATGATCACGCTTATGGCGATAGCGTTGGCTATCGTCCCGGTCAAAAATGCCGAGCCGGTGATGTTGCTGGCAAAGGCGGCCGAAATCGCCAGGGCTTTGCCGAAATTGCTTTCGCCCCGCTTAACACCATACGCCTGGGCGATGCCCTCAACAATGGGAACCATGGCAGCCGCCCGAGCCGTGTTGGATGGAGTGACAGGAGCAATGATATAGTTTGTCAGCGATGCAGCCAGTATCGCGCCAAATGGGGTCGTTCCAATCCTCCGGATGATGTGGAGGGAAAGCCGTTTAGCCACCCCGGTCTGGGTCATCGCGATACAGATAATAAACCCGGTGAGCAGCAGCCACAAAGTCGGACTGGAATAACCGCTGAGAGCAAATTCCGCGTTACGGACCAGTACACCGCCCTTAACCTGACCGGCAACATTACCGACCCAAAAATAGAGCAAGGTACAGATCATCAGGCAACTTACCGCAAAATTGACGCCGATGGTAATCCAGGCCACAATCGCGCCGCCAAAGATTGACAACAGCTTATGCTGGGTGACGGTAATTGCGGCCATTGGACTGAACCAGATCGCCAATCCTGCCACGACCGCGAGAATGAGACCGTACTTCTTTCCCCATGTTTCAAATCCACTTCCCATGCTGGCAAACACTCCCCTCCCATTTGGCCTGTCGCCAAGGGCGCGCCCTTTCATCCTCCGGCAGACGTCGCGCCCGGGGCACAGCGTTGGAATTATGAAGCGTGGCTTCCGCTACGCCTTGACACCGACGGACTGCGCGATTCTTGTTTCAAGCTCAGCCAGCGGTTTGAGTTCAGGCACCATAAACATCAGGATTAAGGAGGCTACCAAAATGGAGCAGCCGCCAATGGTCAGCGCCAGCGTGAAACTGCCG
>Ga0316231_1001284_pt1 | contig 28514 bp, 21 predicted proteins | sample TBH18027metaG_FD_206002 | JGI IMG/M metagenome (GOLD analysis project Ga0316231, IMG submission 206002) | Freshwater microbial communities from Trout Bog Lake, Wisconsin, USA - TBH18027 | ecosystem: Environmental > Aquatic > Freshwater > Lake > Hypolimnion/Profundal zone | place: USA: Wisconsin... | reverse complement strand
GAAACACAATCACTCAAAGACGCTTGCTTCACCAAAAGATCGCCGCTTAAGATCAACCAACAGATGAGGCCAATGCTCCCTTAATCTACGCCCTCAGTTGTCCCAATTGTTTTGACGACACACACTTGCAAAGCCTTGGGCTGACAGCCGGGAGCTTTTCCCGGCAAAGGCGGTCAGTTTTCCACGGCGAATGCTTGCTTATGCTGGCCGATAACGGGTATTTTTCCCGCGCCCAAATCAGGGCCTAGACGGCACAAAGCCGGTGTATTGCGGGGAAGAAATCATGTCATCAGAACATAAAGTCACGGTTGCAAGCCGGCTCGGCAAACGCCTGGGCCTGACCATCGGCGTCGCCGGTGCGATCGCCTTCGCCGCCTTTGCGGCCAATGCGCAGAACGCAGCGCCTGCTGCCGGCGCTGCACCAGCGCGCGCCGCGGCTGCGCCCGTCCATCCCCGCCCTGGTTTCCAGACCGCGCCGGAAAACACCGCCGGCCTGTATCCCGTCAGCGGCGAGCCTTACTTCCGCGCCAATTGCGGTTCTTGCCATGAGCCGGCGATCCCCGGCGCGGACAGCCGCGAACAGATGCTTAAATACTCGCCGGAAGAAGTGTACGACAATCTGATGCATGGCAGCATGTGGCAGTATGCCAGCAGCATGAACCAGGCCCAGGTGTTCGGCGTGGTGCGCTATCTCACCGGCAAGTCGCCGGTTCCGGCTTTCAATCTGAAGGCCGATCCCAACATGTGCCCCAGCGACACGCCGCTGCAGCCTAATGGCCCGATGTGGAATGGCTGGGGCCCGGAAGTGAACAATATGCGCTATCAGGCCAATCCGGGCTTGAACGCGGCGGATGTTCCCAAGCTGAAGCTGAAATGGGCCTTCTCCATTCCGGGCACCAAGAATCCGCAGCCCACCATCTTCGGCGACCGCATCTATACCGGTTCGATGGATGGCATCATCTATTCGCTCGACGCCAAGACCGGCTGCGTGCATTGGCGCACCTTCGCGCGCAACCGCCCGATCCGCGCCACCATGACGATCGGCAAGAACGCCTCCGCGCCGAGCGGCTATGCGCTCTATTCGGGTGACGACCGCGACTTCATGCACGCCTATGACGCGCAGTCGGGCAAGGAATTATGGACCACCGAAGTGTTCCACCATCCGGTCGGCCGCATCACCGGCGCGCCCACGCTTTATAACGGCGTGCTCTATGTTCCGATCTCCTTCTCGGAAGAAAGCCAGCGCGCAGTCGAAGGCTATCCCTGCTGCTCGGGTCTGGGCCGGCTGGTCGCGGTGAATGCCGCCGACGGCAAGATCATCTGGAATCAGTCGATCCTGGGCGTCGAACCGCAGCCGACCGTCAAGAACAAGTTCGGCGAACAGCAATATGGCCCCGCGGGCGGCTCGGTGTGGAATTCGCCCACCATCGATGCCAAGCGCGGCGTGCTCTATGTCGGCACCGGCAATTCCACCACCATCATTCCCAACCGCGCCAGCGATGCCATCGTTGCGATGGACCTGAAGACCGGCAAGGTGAAGTGGATCAACGAAGTCTATAAGGACGACAACCAGTTCGCCGGCCCCGCCGGCGATGCCGGTCCGGACTGGGATTTCGGCGCCTCGCCGATGCTGGTCACCCTGAAGAGCGGCAAGCAGATCATCGTCCAGGGCAGCAAATCGACGGAAATTTTCGGCCTGGATCCCGATCATGAGGGCAAGGTGCTGTGGCGCACGCCTCTCTACGGTCATGGCGGCGGCAGTGGCGGCGTGCATTTCGGTTCCACCACCGATGGCCAGACCGTGATCGCGCCGATGAACGATCCGGGCCCTGCCTCCCAGGGCGCCCGTCCCGGCATCGTTGCGGTGAATGCCGCGGACGGTAAATTCCTGTGGCGCAACGACGCCAAGGCGCCTTCTGTCTGCAATGTGGCCTCGGGCCGTTGCCCGCCGGGTTACTCGGCGGCTGCGACCACCATTCCGGGCGTGCTTCTTGCCGGCGCCACGGATGGCCATCTGCGCGCCTTCGCGCTGAAGGACGGCCAGCAATTGTGGGACTATGACACCGCCACGCCGGTCGACACCGTCAATGGCCTGAAGCAGGCCTGGGGCGGCTCGATCGACACGGGCGGCCCGGCGGTCGCGGGCGGCATGGTCTATGTCGCCTCCGGCTATACCGGCAGCTCGGGTGAGAATGACCTGATCGAAGCCTTCTCCGTGGACGGCAAGTAAGCAGCCCTCACGTCTGAGTCTGAAAGAACACCGCCGGGCGACCGGCGGTGTTTTTCTTTTGCGGGCGCGAAAGCGCAGCTATGCTGGCGGCGTGAAAAACCTGTTGCACACCTTGCGTCTCGCCGCCTTGCTGGCGCTATTTGCCTTCCCGCCGGCGCTTGCCGCGCCTGACGCTTTGAGCGCCGCCGCCAACCAGGCCTATCTCACCGACAATGCCAAAAAGCCCGGCGTCGTTGTGCTGCCCAGCGGGCTGCAATATCGCGTCCTTCGCGGCGGCGTCGGCAAGCGGGCAGGGCCGGGCGACACGGTACAAGTGCAATTCAGCGCCAGCCTTATCAACGGCACGGTAATTGACGGCTCTTCGCCGGGGCTGCCCTCCATGCTGGCGGTAGGCAGCGTGATCCGCGGGCTGGGCGAGGCGCTGCAGCGGATGCATGTGGGCGATCACTGGCAATTGGCGGTTCCGCCCGACCTGGCGTTCGGCGCCGCCGGTTCGGGCACCACAGTGCCGCCGGGCCAGGTGATGCTGTTTGATATCACCCTGGTGTCGGTGACCACGCCTTCGGGCCCGGCGGGGAATGACCCGCAAATCTCGCTCTCGCCGATGAATCGCGACAGGGGCACCTACCGGGAGCAGGGCGCTATTCTCAGCATTCCCCAGTGACGGGATTTGCCTTAAACTGGCCGGCGAAAACCATGCGTGAAACACGTCTTATCATGGGAATGCCGGTAACCCTGGTGGTGCTGGACGTTGCGGCAAAGCAGAGCCATCTCGATGCCGTGTTCGAGGACTTTGTCGCCGTCGATAACCGCTTTAGTCCGTACAAGGAGGACAGCGAAATTTCCCGCATCAATCGCGGCGAAATCGCCGTAGAGGCACAAAGCGCTGACATGCGCGAAGTGTTGGCCCTGTGCGAAAAGACCCGGCTGGAAACCAAGGGATTTTTCAACATCGCGCGCCCCGACGGGTCTTTGGATCCCTGCGGCATGGTCAAGGGCTGGGCGATCCTGAACGCGGCACGCAGCTTGCGCGGCATGGGCTTTGAGAATTTCTATGTTGATGCCGGCGGCGATATTCAGGCCGGCGGCAAGAATGAAGAGGGCGAGGACTGGCGTGTGGGCATCCGCAATCCCTTCGAACCTGATGAGATCGTCAAGGTCATCACCCCCAAGGGCGGCGGTGTTGCCACGTCGGGCAATTATATCCGGGGCCAGCATATCTATAATCCGCATACCGGTGTTTACGGTTCGGATGATATTGTCAGCCTGACGGTGATCGGTCCCGATGTGCTGGAAGCCGACCGTTATGCCACCGCCGCCTTTGCCATGGGGCGCGAAGGCATATACTTCATTGAGCGCATGGCCTGCCTGGAAGGCTATGAAATTGACGCCGCCGGAACGGCGCGCATGACAACCGGATTGGGACGCTATCTGCCATGCTGACAAAGGCCAGAATTCAAATTTTCACCCGGATGCTGCTGTCTGCCGCGCTGGCGCCGCTGCTGGCGGGTGCTTCTATGGCGGCAGGCGTGGCGATGCCGCCCGGCACACATCTTCAGGATGGCGATTTCGTCAGCGAGCCGCAGTCATTCGAATGGGGCACCTTGCAGCTCAAGCTCACCATCCAGGGCGGCGCCATCACCGATGCCCAGGCGCTGCAAATGCCGGCGCACCGCCGCCGTTCGGTGGAATTGAGCGAGATGTCCCAGCCCATCCTGCTCAGCGAAGCGATCAAGAGCCAGAAAGCGGCGGTCAATATCGTGTCGTCGGCGACCTTGACCAGCATCGCCTTCCAGAACGCCATGGCCTCGGCGCTGGCCAAGGCCACCGTACACTAATTCCGATCAGGGTGTGGCGTTGGGCGTGATACCGGCGGGCGGCTGCGCCGTGATGCCGATCGCGGCTGTGGTGCGCCGGTCAAGTGACAGATCTTCCTTGCCAGCCGGGACCTGGTTGAACGCCATGATGAAGGCGAACAGATCGGTCTGGGTGGGCAAATCAATATCGCCGGGTTCGTCATTGGGCTGGGCGTGGATGCGCTTCACCAGATCGGCGGCGGTATGGGTGTCCCAGTTGGTCATGAAGTGCGGGCCGGCCAATGGCGTGACGCCTTCGCTGTCATCGCCTTCCAGTTCGCGGCCATGGCACTCGGCGCAGACCTGGTAATAGGTGTCCTGGCCGCGTCGTGCCTGGGCGATGCTGTAAACCCCGGTCCACACATTGCGCGTGACCGGCACGGGCGCGTCGCCACTATCCTGCGCGTAAAGCAGGCCGGAGGCCGAGCACAGAGCTACGGCAACGATTGCAGCGTTCGTAAACCAGCGCATTTTCATGTTTTTGCTTTTCCTGGGGCCGGCTTTTTTTAATGGATCGCCGCCGGATTGCAAATGCGCCCCGGCCGGGCAAATTTCCCGCGTTGGCCGCCGCGCTTGCGCCCGAAGGCCCAAACTGTGCCAAAAGGCTGGACGCCGGTAGTGTTTCCATCCATTCCCCCACCGTCTATTGTCCGGTGGCGGGCGGGGCATGGTGAGAATGGATAGTTATGAGCGGCGGTCTTAAAGACAGGTCTGCGGCACCGCCGGGTGCTTTTCTGCAAGCCAAACTTGAGAGCGGTCAGGTTCTGCAGAGCCAAGGCCGGGTGGCGGAGGCGGCCAAAATCTATGAAGAGATTCTGGCGGCGGACGGCGCGCATTTTGACGCGCTGCATGGCCTGGGCGTCATCGCCTTGCAGGCTGGAAGCGAATTTGCCGCGATAGACCTTCTGTCCCGTGCCATTGCGGTGATGCCAGAGGCGCCGCAGCCCCACAGCAATCTTGGCGCTACCTATCAGCGGCTGAATCGTCTGGATGACGCTCTGGCCTGCTATGACCGGGCGATTGCGCTCCAGCCGGATTATGCCCGGGCCTGGTTCAATCGCGGCCAAGCGTTGCAAAGTCTTGGGCGCCTGGACGAGGCGCTTGCCAGTTTCAGCCGCGCAACCGAGCACAATCCCGATTATGTTCAGGCCCATTTTCATCGCGGCAACGCGTTTCTGGATCTGGAACGGCCTGCCGAAGCGCTGGAGGCTTATGACCGGACCTTGGCCCTGCAGCCGGGCAATATGCTGGCCCATTACAACCGGGGCAACGCGCTTTACAGCCTGAAGCGCTATGACGAATCCCTGGCGGCCTATGAAAGCGCCCTAAAACTAAAACCGGATTTTGCCAAGGCCTGGTGCAATCGTGGCAACGCGCTCCTGGCGCTCAAGCGCCGGGATGAAGCGCTCACCAGTTTCGACCGCGCCATCGCCCTGAAGCCTGAGGAGGCTCAGTTCTATTACGATCGCGCCACCGTCCTGCAGACGCTGTGTTGTTTCAACGACTCGCTGGCGGACTGGGACCGCGCCATTGCGCGGGACCCCTTAAACGTCAAGGCGCACGTCAATCGCGGCATCGTGCTGCACATGCTGCGGCGTTTCGATGAAGTGATCGCTGCTTGCGACCATGCCATAGCGCTTAAGCCGGATCTGGCGGCAGCCTATGTCACCAAGGGGATGGCGCAGCTCACCGTCGGGGATATGGCGCCCGGCTGGGAAAATTTTGAATGGCGCCGGCTCCTGGAAATTTCACCGGAGCGCAAACTCGCCGAGCCGCCGCTGACAAGCCTAGCTGACGCCAGAGGCAAAACAATTCTCGTCCATGGCGATGACGGCTTCGGCGACACGCTTCATTTCTGCCGCTATATCCCCCTGCTGCAGCAGGCAGGCGCCCATGTCCTGTTTTCGCCTCAGAAAAAGCTGAACCATTTGATGCGCACGTTGGGCGATGGCGTCACGATCGCCGGCGAGAAGGATAGCTTCGACTATCACATTCCGGCGATGAGTCTGCCGCTGCTGTTCCAGACCACCCTGGACACGATTCCGACTCAAGTGCCGTATCTGTTTGCCGATGCCGCGAGGATAGAAAAATGGCGTGCCCGGATCGGCGATCAAGGCTTCAAGATCGGCATCTGCTGGCAGGGCAATTCGGCACACCTGATCGTGGATGGCCGCTGCTGTCCCCTCGTCTCATTTGCGCCATTGGCCCGGCTGGCCGGTGTGCGCCTGATCAGCCTGCACAAGGGCAGCGGGGAGGAACAGTTAAGTAACTTGCCGGACGGCATGACGGTCGAGCGGTTTGACGATCTCGACACGGGTCCCGACGCCTTTGCCGACACTGCCGCGGTGATGCAATGCATGGATCTGGTGATCACGATCGACACCTCGGTGGCACATCTGGTCGGGGCGCTGGGCGTGCGCAGCTGGGTTTTGTTGCAACAGGTCCCCGAATGGCGCTGGCTGCTGGATCGTGACGACAGTCCTTGGTACCCAGCGATGCGTCTGTTCCGTCAGAAGCGTGATGGCGACTGGACGGGTTTGTTTGTCGAAGTGGAAGCGGCTCTCGTTGGCCTGCTGAAGGAAACCGCGCCGCAAAAGGCAAACGCGCAGTCCCATACCTATCGCGGCTTTGCGCTGCACAGGATGCGGCGTTTCGACGAAGCGCTTGCCGCGTTCGATCAGGCAATCGCCCTCAAGCCGGATTCCGCCGAGGCCTGGTACTGGCGCGGCAATTGTTTTCTGGATATGGACCGGCTTGCCGAGGCACTGGAGGCTTATGACCGGGCCATGACGCTGCAGCCGGATCACGCACTAGCTCAAAACCACCGGGGAAATGTGCTTTATCTCTTGCAGCGCCATGAGGAAGCTCTCGCGGCTTATGAAAATGCAATCGCGCTGCAGCCGGATCTTGCCCGGGCCTGGTGCAATCGCGGCAGCGTGCTGCTGGTGCTCAGGCGGCGGGAGGAAGCGCTTGCCAGCTTCGATCGCGCCGTCATTCTGAAGCCCCAGGAAGCACAGTTTCATTGCGACCGCGCCACAGGCCTGCAAGCACTTGATCGTTTTGGGGATGCTCTGGTGGAATGCGATCTTGCCATCGCGCTGGAGCCGGCGAACGCGCCGAGCCATACCAATCGCGGCATCGTGCTGCACATGCTGCGGCGTTTCGAGGAAGCGATTGCCAGCTATGACCGAGCAGTCGCGCTGCAACCGGATCTTGCCATGGCCTATGTCAAAAAGGCGGAGACCAAGCTTACTAGGGGCCATCTGGCGGCGGCATGGAAAGATTATGAATGGCGGCGGCTGTTGAAAGCGTCGAGGGATCGCAAGCTGGCCGAGCCGGCGCTGGCCAGGCTGGCCGAAGCCAAAGGCAAGACAGTCCTGGTTCATTGCGATGGCGGCTTCGGCGACACCATCCAGTTCTGCCGCTATCTGCCCTTGCTCCGCCAGGCCGGCGCCCGCGTGCTGCTGTCGCCCCAGAAAAAACTGGAACGCCTGATGCGCTCGCTGGAGGGTGTCACGCTCGCCGGTGAAAAGGACAAGTTCGACTGCCATATTCCGCTCATGAGCCTGCCGATGCTGTTCCAGACCACCCTGGACACCATTCCGGCAAAGCTGCCGTATCTGTCTGCCGAAGCCGCGCTGGTGAAAAAATGGCGCGTCCGGATCGGCGTTGAAGGTTTCAAGATCGGCATTTGCTGGCAAGGCAATTCGGCATCCGAAGTGGTGGATCGCCGCTGTTGTGATGTTGCCTATTTTGCGCCGCTAGCCCGGTTGGCCGGTGTCCGCCTGATCAGCCTGCACAAGGGCAGCGGGGAGGGGCAGCTGGACGGCTTGCCGGACGGCATGGCGATCGAGCATTTTGACGAGCTGGACGCGGGTCCCGACGCCTTTGCCGACACCGCCGCGGTGATGCAATGCATGGATCTGGTGATCACGATTGATACCTCGGTGGCGCATCTGGCGGGGGCGCTGGGCGTGCGCAGCTGGGTCTTGTTGCAACAGGTCCCCGAATGGCGCTGGCTGCTGGATCGTGACGACAGTCCCTGGTATCCGGCGATGCGCCTGTTCCGTCAGAAGCGTGATGGCGACTGGACGGGCTTGTTTTTCGAAGTGGAAGCGGCCCTCGTCGGCCTGCTGAAGGAACCCGCGCCATGAAAAACACGCCGCTTATTCCCGTCTCCTGGGGCGAGTTGCTCGACAAGATCACCATCCTTCAGATCAAGCGCGAACGCCTGACCGGCGCGGCAGCGCTGGCCAATGTTGCAAGGGAGCTGGACGCGCTTGGCGCCATCGCCGCTCCGGTGCTGACGGATGACAGGATGGCCACCGATTTGACGGAGAAACTCAAACAGCTGAACGAAACGCTGTGGGAGATCGAAGACCGCATCCGCGACAAGGAAGCGGCGGGCGCCTTCGATGCCGATTTCATCGCCTTGGCGCGCGCCGTCTATAAGCGCAACGACGAACGGGCAGCGCTTAAGAAGCAGTTGAACCTCCAGCTGGCTTCCGGCTTGGTCGAGGAAAAGAGCTACAAGTCCTATTGAGGGCAAATCCTCCACCCGCCGCGGCGTTTGCCATTCGTTAACGCTCAATATGCAGCTTGCTTATGAGGCGTGTTGAAAGGGAATCCTCATGTTGCAGTGCAAAATTCAACACGTGCGATTCTCGGCCTCGTGGCATTTTTACAATACATTTGTGTCTGGCGGTTTCGAAAATATCTGGTAAAAGCTTTGGACAAATAGCGATCTCGAGTCTGGGAATCGTCATAAGCCGCAATCAAGCGGTACTTAATAATCGGAGAAGCGCACTTTATTTTAATCGGAATTCGGAAACAGCAGTGGCGATGGCTGCCTGTTTTTCGTGACCTTCGAATGCATCGGAATCTGTTTTTTCAATCCGCGGCAATGACCGCAAATATCGGGGATAATACCAAATGAACAAATCGAGGCTTCTGGCCGCTTCTTCCGTGCTGGCGATTTCGTCCGTCGCGGGCACCGCTGCGTTCGCGCAGGACATCGAACAGGTGGTTGTCTCCGCCTCGCGTATTTCGATCGCCGGTTATCAGCAGCCGACCCCGGTTTCGGTTGTTGGCGCCGCCGCCCTGGCCGCGGCCGCGAACGCGGATATCGGCGACACACTGCGCGAAATGCCGTCGATGGGCACCTCGCCGACCCCGGAAAAGGGCACCAACGCCGGCGCCGCCAATTCGGGCGCTCTGGGCCTTTCGGGCATCAACCTGCGCAACCTGGGCGCCAACCGTAACCTGGTGCTGATGGACGGCCAGCGCGTCGTCTCGGCCATCGTGACCGGCGGCGTTGACCTTTCGATCATTCCCTCGACCCTGATCCAGCGCGTTGACGTTGTGACCGCCGGCGCCTCGGCCGCCTGGGGTTCGGACGCCGTGTCGGGCGTCGTCAACTTGATCCTGAACAAGAGCTTCACCGGCTTCAAGGCGTCGATCGACCTGCAGGACAATAACTGGGACGACCGCCGCAGCTATGGCTTCACTGCCACCGGCGGTACTGACCTGTTGGGCGGCCGCCTGCACGTGCTCGGTGCCATCACCTACAACAACGCCCCGAACACAGTGTTCCAGGCGAACGCCCCGTGGTTCAACCGCCCCTGCCTGGCGGCCACCCCTGGTTATGTCGCCGGCAACACGTCCCTGCCGCAAAACACGCACTACAACAATTGCGGTGAGCGAGCCATCACGGGCGGCGTGGTGCTGTCGGGTCCGCTGGCCAACCTGGCCTTCGGCGCTGGCGGTACTCCGTATCAATTCGTACAGGGTGACGCTCTGTATTACAGCAATACCGGCACGCTCTCGACTTCTACCAAGAACTCCGTCGGTGGTACGACCAACCAGCAGACTGCCTCCATCCAGGCGGCGGAGCTGTCCTACCCGCTGCAACAGGGTACCGCCTTTGGTTATGCCAGCTACAAGATCACGCCGGATATTCAGGCCGGCCTGATGCTGAACTATGGCTATGATCGCACCCACTCCACCTCCCAGGACATCAGCAGCTCGGCCACCGTCAAGACCGACAACGCGTATCTGGATCCGAACGTCCTGGCGCGCATGAATGCCTTGGGCGTGACCAACTTCACGCTCAGCAGCAACTGGTCCGATGGACAGAATTTGGCCAGTCCGACCTTCGCCGATTACTACAAGACGATTGGCGAGCCGGTCTCAATCGGCGTGCGCCAGCTTTATCGCGGCGTGTTCACGCTGGATGGCGCCCTGGGTGATGACTGGTCGTGGAACGCCTCGGTGCAGCACAGCGAAAGCCATCTGCACCAAATCGGCGCTTCTGTTCTGATCACGGGCAACCTTGCCAATGCGGCTGACGCGGTGCGTGTCACCGCGGCGAATGTCGGTAATTCGGGCCTGCTGGTCGGCAATATCGCCTGCCGCAGCACCCTGACCAACCCGTACAATGGCTGCGTGCCATTGGACGTGATGGGTACCGGCGTGCAAACCCAGGCAGCGGTTAACTACATCACCGGCCAGGGCCTGAATACTCAGAGCGACTATAAGTTTGAAAACCTGCAGCAGGACACGGCCGCTATCGGCATGCAGGGCAAGCTGCCCTGGGACCTGCTTGGTGCGGGTGCTCCGTCGATTGCTTTCGGTGCGGAATACCGCAAGGAAGCCGCTGTCGCGAATGCCGCTTATAACGGCAATAACGTCTATCTCGGCGGCGTGAACCTGACCTCTGAGCGTGGCGAGTTCAACGTCCAGGAAGGCTATGCCGAAATCGACGTGCCGCTGATCAAGAACGGCATCGTCCAGGAACTGTCGGCCAGCATGGCCGGCCGCTACACCAGCTACTCGATCTCGGGTGCGGTGGAGACCTGGAAGATGGGTCTGACCAGCCAGGTCAATGACGATATCCGTCTGCGCACCACTTGGTCCTATGACATTCGTGCCCCCAACCTGGGCGAACTGTTTGGCAATATCCCGGCCGGCGGTGGCACGACGGATCCCAAGAACAATGTCGTCGTTGGTTCGGCGATCACGGATGTGAACTTCAACCAGAACCTGCAGCCGGAAAAGTCGACCACCATCACGGGCGGCGTCGTTCTGACCCCGCATTGGGTGCCGGGCCTGACCATGTCGTTTGACTGGTACTCGATTAACGTGAAGGGCATCATTGCATCCCCCTCCGCACAGCAAGAAATCAACTACTGCCAAAATAAGGTAGCCGGGCAAACTGCAGCTCAGCAGGCATTCTACTGCAGCCAGTTCCTTTACACCGCACCGCCAGTCGCGGGGACAAATCCCAATGGCTTGTTCATGATCCTACTGTCGCCGCAGAATAACGGCTATCTGACCACCTCGGGCCTGGACTTCGTGGCGGACTACTCGATGGACCTGTTCAGCGGCACTCTCGGCCTGCACCTGCTTGGCAACTACACCGACGAGGAAACCGAATCGGTGTTCGGCGCGGCGCCGTTCGACATGGCCGGCAGCTTGGGCAGCGACTCGGTCTTCACCGGTGTTCCGAAGATGCATATTAACCTCAGCGCTGAGTACAATGAGGGCCCATGGAGTGGCACGATCGCGACGCGTTATCTCGGCACAGGCCGCGAAAATGTCGCATGGCAGACGGGCGTTCAGATCGACAATAACGCCATCCCGGCGGTTGCCTATATGGACCTGCGCGGCAGCTACAAGTGGAACGACAATGTGCAGTTCTATGGCGCAGTGGATAATTTCTGGGACACGCCGCCGCCCAACACGGTCAACACCAACGGCTCCTCCAACGTGACCGTCAAGACCTACTACGATACCCTCGGCCGCATGTATCACGCGGGCGTCCGGTTCAACTTCTAAGCATCGCCAAAGGGCCCACCCCAATGGGGTGGGCCTTGAGGCTTTGAACATTTGCCTCACCTGGCCCAGGCCGGTGATGCCGACTAAAAAACCCAGCAACTTCGTGTTGCTGGGTTATTTTTTGCGCTGACAGTAGCCATCGGGATGCCCGTTTCAGGACGATCATCGTTAGGAGTGGCGGTCTTAAAGACGTACCAACGCGCCGCGCTCAAGAAACAGCCCAACCTGTAACTGGTTTGCAGACTGGTCCAGGAAAAAGGCTACAAGTCTTACGAGAGCTATGGCGCCCAGCGCAGTCTCAAAAGCTTCGCAACATTGCCGGCGGATCGGGCCGCGCCAATCTGGCGCGGCAAACGTCGCATTAGGTTCATGGAACGACCGTACCAACCATCCGCGCTCTATCGGCGGGCGTCGGCCCGTCGTGGCTGCGTTTCATGCAACGCGCGCCGGTATGTTCTCCGCCACGTTTCGGGGGTTTCATGTCTCAGGTTTCGCCGCGTTGTAAGCCGATGCGGTCCGCGCTGATCCTGTTGTGTCTTCTCCCCGCTATCTCTGCTTTTGCGGCGGAGAAAGTGGCCCCGCCCATTCTGGTCGGCGTCGCGCGCATACCTTCAGATGCGCTGGATTCCAAAAAGGAAACCTTGGGCGGCATGGGGTCGGGCATGATGCTGGTGCCGGGAAGCTGGCACCACACGGCCAAGGGCTTCGTGGCCGATCTTGATCTGCTGCCCGACCGGGGCTGGAACACTGCCGGTACGATGGACTATCAGGGGCGTTTGCAGATATTCAAACTGACCCTGGCGCCGGACGAGGGCGCGCCCGGCCATGAAGGTCAGCTGGTTTTGCATTTTGAAAAGAGCCTGTTGTTCACCGATGCGGCGGGGGTGCCGACGACCGGCCTTGATCCCATGTCAGTGCGTAACGCTGCGAATGGCCTGCCGGACCTGCCAGTCGCGGCCAACGGTCATGTCAGCCTGGATGACGAGGCGGTGGCCCCTGACCATCATGGCGGCTATTGGGTCGCCGAAGAATATGGCCCCTATATTTATCACTATGACGCCCAGGGGCGCATGACCGGCGCCATCCGTCCGCCGGAAGCATTCATCCCCCGCCGCGGCGGCAAGGAAGATTTCTCCGCCAACAGCCCGCCCGCCGGCATGCAAGCCGACAAGGGCAATCCGGATAGCGGCCGCCAGAACAATCAGGGCCTTGAAGGGTTGAGCGTCAGCGCCGATGGCCGCACGCTGTTTGCAATCAATCAGAGCGCCCTGCGCCAGGACCTGGACCCGGCCCAGGTGAAGGCGACGCGCCGCAATGTGCGCCTGCTGACCTATGACATTTCCGGCACGCCGCATTTGTCCCACGAATATGTGATCCAGTTGCCGCTCTATCAGGAAAAGGCCGCGCGCAATGTCGCCGCGCAGAGCGAGTTGCTGGCAATAGACAATCACCGCTTTCTGCTGCTCTGCCGCGACAGCGGCGGCGGGCAGGCGTCCAAGCGGGCAAATTCGCTTTATCGCAAGGTCGAGCTGGTGGATATCGCCGCCGCCACAGATATTGCAGGACGCTATGATGATGCCAGCGGCGCTGTCGCGCCGCTGGGCGTGCTGCGGACGGATATCACACCGGCGGCCATGCGCGACTTTGTCGATCTTAACGACAATAGCCAGTTGAACCGCTTCGGCCTGCACAATGGCGCGCCGGACGATTCCCACGATTTGTACGAGAAATGGGAAAGCCTGGCCCTGGCGCCCGATAAGGTACCGGGACGCTTTATCCTGCTGGTTGGGAGCGACAATGATTTCATCACCCAGCATGGCCAGATGGGCGGCAAGCCCTATGCCGACGACACCGGCGCGAATGTGGATACGCTGGTGATGGCGTGGCGTGTCACCCTGCCGCGCGATTGAAGCGCAGGCCGCTTTGTGCAGCGGTCAAAAGCCTCTCAAACCTGCATTTAAACGCGGATTTTGGTGCCGATTCCGGCCTTTACCGCTGCCGGTAATGGTAGTATTCAAAGCCCGATTTTTCACATTACCGAGGGCGAAAATGTCTCAAGAACAAGCTGAACTCACCGGTCCCGACCTGACGCAGGGCATTGCCCTTTCCGACATTGCCGATGGCAGCAAGCTGCTCGGCCAAGCCGGCGGCGAACAGGTCCTGGTGGTGCGCAGCGGTTCCGAAGTGTTCGCGATTGGCGCCCATTGCTCGCATTATCATGCCCCTCTCGCGGACGGCGTTGTGGTGGATGGCGCGGTGCGCTGCCCCTGGCATCATGCCTGTTTCGATCTGCGGACCGGCGAAGCCACGCGCGCGCCGGCCATTGATCCCATCGCCTGCTATTCGGTTGAGCAGCGCGACGGCAAAATCTTCGTGGGCGAAAAGCGCGACGGCAAGAACACGAAGAACAAGGCGACCGCCGCTGCCCCCGCCAAGATTGTCATCATCGGCGGCGGTGCGGCCGGTTTCGCGGCTGCCGAAGGCCTGCGGCGCTCCGATTATCAGGGCAGCATTGTTATGCTGAGCGATGACAATACCCAGCCGGTTGATCGCCCCAATCTGTCCAAGGATTATCTCGCCGGCTCCGCGCCGGAAGAATGGATGCCGCTGCGTCCCGATGGCTTCTATGCCGAGAAGAAGATTGACCTGCGCCTGGGCGCCAGCGTCACCGCCATTGATGCCGCGGCCCGCCAGGTCGTGCTCGCCGATGGCAGCAAGGTCCCCTATGACAAGCTGCTGCTGGCGACGGGCGCCGAGCCGATTGCCCTGTCAATTCCCGGCAGCAACCAGTCCAATGTCTTCACGCTTCGCACCCTGGCCGACAGCCGGGCGATCATTGCCGGCGCTGAAGGCGCGAAAAAGGCCGTGGTGCTGGGTGCCAGCTTTATCGGGCTTGAAGTTGCGGCCGCCCTGCGCACCCGCGGCATCGAAGTCCATGTCGTCGCGCCCGAGAAGATCGTGTTCGAAAAGGTTCTGGGACCGGATCTGGGCAATTACGTGCGCGCCCTGCACGAAGAGCATGGCGTGATTTTCCATCTCGGAGACGTTGCGGCCTCGATCGACGGCAAGAAGGTCACGCTCAAGAGCGGCGCGAGTTTGGACGCCGATCTCGTGGTTGTCGGCATCGGCGTGCGTCCGCGCACGGCGCTGGCCGAAAAAGCCGGCCTGGCTGTTGACCGCGGCGTGACGGTCAACCAATTCCTGGAAACCAGCGATCCGGCGATCCTGGCGGTGGGCGACATCGCCCGCTGGCCCGACCCCCATAGCGGCGAGAATATCCGCGTCGAGCATTGGGTTGTCGCCCAGCGCCAGGGACAGACCGCCGCACGCAACCTGCTTGGCGCGCGCGAAAAGTTCGACGCCGTTCCGTTCTTCTGGAGCCAGCATTACGACACCGGCATCAACTATGTCGGCCATGGCGATGGTTGGGACGAGGCGGTTGTCGAAGGCGACATTCCGGGCCGCGATTGCGTCGTGCGCTTCAAGCGCAAGGGCAAGGTGGTGGCCGCCGCTTCGATCTTCCGCGATGTTGACAGCCTCGAAGCCGAAGTGGCTTTGGAGCGGGGCGCCGTCTAGATCGGATCGCGGGCGCTGCCGCCAGGCGGTGCACGCAATCTGGCGTTGATGAACTTCAGCGGGCTATCGCATGCAAGTCATGCGGTAGCCCGCTGCGTTTGTGCGGTGCACGCGGCGGTGCTTTCCAGGGCCTGATCCTGTATTGCCAGCCCCCACGGACTGCGCTAGCATCTTGGCAAGAACAATAAAATATTCGGGCGGGGCATGCAGACCAATCGGCAAATCACACTGTGTCGCCGACGCTTTTTGGCGTCGGTAGCCTGTCTTCCGGCGCTTAGCGGCAGCGCCTTTGCGCACACCATGGCGCACACCTTGCCGTGGTCGCCCTTCGCCGGCGATCCGCCGAAGCCGATTAATCCCATGGGCTGGTACTTCCTGACCCCCAATGAAGTGGTTGCGGTCGAAGCCATCGTGGACCGGTTCATCCCGGGCGATAATCTGTCACCGGGCGGCAAGGATGCCGGCTGCGCCGTCTTCATTGACCGCCAGCTCGCTGGCGCGTTCGGCAGCTCCGCCACGCTTTACACCAAGGGTCCGTTCCAGAAGGCCCTGCCGACCCAGGGTTATCAGGGCGAACTGACACCCACGGGCCGCTACCGGGAGGGCCTGAAGGCGCTGGACGATTATGTGCGCGGCGCCAATGCCGGCAAGACATTCGCCCAGCTGACCAACGCACAGCAGGACGCGGTGCTCGAAGGTGTGGGCGAAGGCAAGATCACGCTCAAGGGGCCGAAGGGTTTCAGCGGGCGTCAGTTCTTCGAGCTGATTTTGCAGAACACCATGGAAGGCTTTTTTGCCGATCCGCTGTATGGCGGCAACAAGGACATGGCGGCGTGGAAAATGATTGGCTTCCCCGGCGCGCGTTACGATTATCGCGACTACATCCTGAAATATAACCAACCTTATCCGCACGGCCCTGTTTCGATCATGAGCGGCGCGCCCGGCTGGAATGTGAAGAGCTGACGCCATGGCAAAACTGATGCCCCGCAAAGAAGTGGTGATCGTTGGCTTCGGCTGGACCGGCGCGATTCTGGCGCAGGAATTGACCGACGCCGGCTTGGACGTGGTTGCGCTGGAACGTGGCCCCTGGCGCGATACGGCGACGGATTTCAATATCGGCTATATGCCCGATGAACTGCGCTACTCCATTCGCCGTGAATTGTTTCTGCAGCCGAAGCAGGAAGCCATGACCATGCGCAATGACATGACCCAGACCGCGCTGCCGATGCGCGATTATGGCTCGTTCCTGCCGGGCGCCGGTGTTGGCGGCGCGGGCGTGCACTGGAACGGCTACACCTGGCGTTACCTGGCGTCCGATTTCATTCTCAAGACTCATCTGACGCAGAAGTACGGCGCCAAGAAATTTGACGGTTTGACGATTCAGGACTGGGGCGTGACCTGGGACGAAATCGAAAAATCCTATGACAAGTTTGAATATATCTGCGGCACTTCGGGCAAGGCGGGCATGCTCAACGGCAAAGTGCAGGAGGGCGGCAATCCGTTCGAAGGCACGCGTTCGCGCGAATATCCCAACCCCGCGCTGAAGATGCCTTACTCCGCATCGCTGTTCCAGAAAGCGGCGCTCGAAGCGGGCCTGCATCCTTTCCCGTCGCCGACCAGCAACGTGTCTCGGCCTTATGTGAATTCGCTTGGCGTCGCCATGGGTGAGTGCACCTATTGCGGCTATTGCGAGCGCTTCGGCTGCGCCAATTATTCCAAGGCGTCGCCGCAGACCACCATTCTGCCGGTGCTGATGAAGAAGGACAATTTCGAGCTTCGCACCGAAAGCGAAGTCTTGAAGGTCAACCTGCATCCCGATGGCAAGACCGCCAAGAGCGTCACCTACCTCGACACCTCGGGCAATGAATATGAGCAGCCTGCTGACATGGTGATCCTGTGCAGCTATGGCCTGATGAATGTGCGCATGATGCTGATGTCGAAAATCGGCAAGGCGTATGACCCCAATACCGGTCAGGGCGTGGTCGGGCGCAACTATTGCTACCAGACCGGTGGCGGCGGCGCGTCCATGATCTTTGACGACAAGCGCTTCAATCCCTTCATGGGCGCAGGCGCGCTGGGCATGTCGGCGCATGACTACAATTCCGACATGGACCATTCCAAGCTGGATTTCGTCGGCGGCGTCAGCATCGGCTCGGGCGAAAGCAATGGTCGTCCCATCTCGGTGCGTCCGGTGCCGCCAGGCACGCCGCGCTGGGGCTCCAAGTGGAAAGAAGCCACAGCCAAGACCTATGGGCGCACCATGAATATCGGCGGCTCGGGTTCTTCCTACGCCCAGCGGGGCAACTATCTGGACCTCGACCCGACCTATACGGACAATTACGGCCGTCCGCTGCTGCGCATCACCTTCAACTTCCCCGACAACGACATCCGCATGCAGAACTGGGTGGGCGACAAGTGCGTTGAGCTGGCCAAGACGCTCAATCCCAAGATCCTCACCAGCGGTAAGGCGCGCAAGGACTGGAATTCGGTTCCCTATGGCACCACCCACAATACGGGTGGCGCCATCATGGGCGCGGATCCCAAGACCAGCGCCGTGAATAAGTATCTGCAGAGCTGGGATGTCTCCAACGTGTTCGTGATGGGCGCCAGCGCCTTCCCGCAGAACTCGGCGATGAACCCCACTGGTACCGTGGGTGCGCTGGCCTATTGGGCGGCGCAGGCCATCACTTCCCAGTACATCAAGAACCCCGGCGCGCTGGTGAAGGCATGAAAAACGCCACACGCAAATTTGCTCTTGCCGCGCTTCTGGCCGGTGTCATGGCGACACCCGCCTGGGCGGGCGCCCAGCCTGACTATCAGCAGGTCGCTGCCGGTCATTACCAGGCCATTCTGGGCGATTGCATGGGCTGTCATACCTCGCCGGGCGGCAAGCCCTTTGCCGGCGGCGCGGCATTGCAGACTCCCTATGGCGCCTTTGTTCCGCCGAACATCACACCCGATGCGGCAACCGGCATTGGCAATTGGTCGGAAGAACAATTCCGCCATGCGGTGAAGGACGGCGTTGGCCGCGGCGGCCAGAAGCTCTATCCGGCGATGCCTTATCCGAACTACGCCAAGATGAGCGACCAGGACATCGCCAATCTTTATGCCTATATGCAGTCGGTCGAGCCGGTGCAGCGCAATGCTGGCCGCAATCGCCTGAACTTCCCCTACAACTTCCGTTCGCTGATGACGGTGTGGAACGGCCTCTATCTTAAGTCCGGCCCCGTGCAGCCAGTGGCGGGAAAATCGGCGGCGTGGAATCGCGGTAACGCGATCGTCAACGGCCCGGCCCATTGCAACACTTGCCATACCCCGAAATCCTTCCTGGGCGCCGATACGTCGGCCGCGCTGACCGGCGCTTCGCTGTCAGGCTGGTTCGCCCCTGATATTACCGCCGACAAGCACGGCGTTGGTAGCTGGACCGTGCCGGACGTGGTGACCTACCTCAAGACCGGTCACAACAGTCATTCCATGGCCTCGGGCCCGATGGCGGAAGCCATCAGCTATTCGACTTCGAAAATGTCGGACGGCGACCTGAATGCCATCGCGGTCTATCTGAAAGACGTGCCGGCAAGCGGCGCCGATGCGGGTTCTCCGCTGGCGAAGGATGACGCGCACTTCAAGGCGGGCCTGGAAATCTATCAGGACAATTGCGCCGCCTGTCATGGCAGCGATGGCAAGGGCGAGAATGCGCTTTTCCCGCCGCTGAATGGCAGCCCGATCATCGCACAGACCAGCGCCGAGACTTTGGTGCGCGTGGTGCTGGCCGGAACGCAAAGCGCCCAGACCAAGGGCAATTTGACCAGTCCCGCCATGCCGTCCTTTGCTTGGCGCCTGAACGACGCTCAGGTTGCCGATGTCCTGAGCTATGTGCGGGGCAGTTGGGGCAATGGCGGTGCGGTGTCGTCCGGCGCGGTTGCCGAGGCGCGCAAATCCATCCCGCGCCACTGATCAGGCGATGTTAGATAATGCAGGCGGGCTTGCCCGCCTGCGATCTATCCAAAAACAGACTCATCTTTTATCCGCATATTCGCCCGGCAACGGGAGACGGATTCCGTCCGTTCGGCGGGGAAGGGGCCTTTTAAACGCAAGCGCATGTGGACAACAGCGCCACAGGATCCCCGTGGCAGCTAGTGTCCAGTGGTTTTTCTGCCAGCGCTTTTGGAGAGGTTCTCGGGCTGCAGGCCGTCGAATTTCGCGCAGCCGGCTTTTATCCGCTCTATGAGCCAGCGCCCGGCCGGCCCTGGCGGCGTGGATGTGGGATAAACCGCCGATAAGGAAAAGAGAGATCCGACCGCCGGCTCATCCTCAATATGCAATTCGACCAGCCTGCCGGCGGCGATGTCCGCTCTTACGACATGATGCGGCATGCTCCCCCAGCCGACGCCCTGAAGGAGAAAGGCATGCTTGGCGAAAAGGTCCGCCAGCCGCCAGGTCATGCCGTCAATTTTTTGTCCCTTCGAGACAATGGAACGGTCGGCAAAAACCAGTTTGATATATTTCGCCAGCTCCGCACGCGGAACGCTTCCCTTGAGCGCGGCCAGCGGATGCTGCTTTGCCACCACCCGGATCATGCTCACGGCCGTCAGGCGTTCGAATGTGTAGGCGGGCATCGCCACCGTGGGCGGCGCCAGAATTCCCAGCCCGACAGTTTTTTCCGTGAGGCGCTGATAGGCGCCGCCCAAGGCCTCAACATAGAGCCGTATGGGGGTGGCGGGAAATTTCAGGCGAAACTCTTTGGCAGCTTCCGAGACGACGGAAATGGGAAGCAATATGCTCACCACCAGGGACAGTTCATGCTCCTGTCCCGACGCCATGCCCTGGGCGCGCGATTTCATAAGATCGATGCCGGCGACGATGCTGCGCGCGTCGGTCAGAATGATGCCGCCCTGGGGGGTAAGCTTTGGAAACCGCCCCGAACGATCGAAAAGGCTGATGCCGATCTGCTTTTCAAAGCTGCTGACCAATCCGCTGACAACCGACTGCACGCGCCCAAGCCTGCGGGCGGCGGCGGAAAAGCTGCCTTCATCAGCCGCCGCGATAAAGGCCCGCAGTTGATCCAGGGAAATATGGTCGAGCATGTTCTATCGGAAACTCAGATACCATCTATCGGAATATGGCTGCTTTCCGGGCGGGGCGCAACGCCACTAGAATAATAGTAACAAACTCCGGAGGGGGGATTCTGCGTATCTCGCCCTCTCCCTTGAAATCGTATGGTTGAGGACGCGAAAATCGGTGCGTGAAACAGGTTCAAAAAAATAAGAGGGAGCCGACACAATGCTTAAAAAGTTTCTCGATAAGACAACGTACTTCGTACTGCCCGTGCTCGCGGTATGTTTCTCGCTCTTGACGTACCACATGCGTGGTACGGACATACTGAAGTCATTCCCGTACTTCGACACCTTCGTCACCTTCGTCATCATGCTGACGTTGGAACGCGTCTGGACCTATCACAAGGCCAAGTCGCAGAAGCACATGATCTGGCGGGACATGATGTCGACCGGCGTGCAGACCTTCGTGGCTGGCGGCATCATGGCTGCGGTTGTGGTTCCGATCCTGCATTATGGCCCCAACACCTTCCTCGGCCGCCGCATCATATTTGGTCTGTCCGATGAGCTGGGCCCGCTGTGGATTCAGATCATTGCGGCGTTCCTGCTGTCCCAGATCTGGCAATACTGGATGCACCGCTGGGAGCACACCAATGACTTCCTGTGGAAGCTGCATGGCTATCACCACAGCGTGACCAATGTTCAGATCTCGAACGTGCTGGTTTCCAATCCGCTGGATTGGGCGCTGCGCAATGTTCTGGGCGGCCTGGTGCTCGGCATCATCGGCTTCAACCCGCTTGCGATCATCATCGCGGGCTCGCTCGGCCTGAACTATGGCAACTTCTCCCACAGCGGTACGGACGCCAAGGGCGGCTGGTTCAACTACATCTGGAACGGCCCGGAAGTGCATCGCTGGCACCATGCCACGGCGTACCCCGATGATCCGAAGTTCCGCTATGGCTGCAACTTCGGCGTCAGCACCACCTTCTATGATCAGCTGTTCGGCACTTTCTATCTGCCCAAGGATGCCAAGGGCGATGTGATACCGCCGGCGGCCATCGGTCATCCCGAAGGCTATCCGGATGAACCCCACTATCTGAAGATCCTGTTCGCCGCGCGGTGCTTCCCCGCAGTGAACCGCCTCTTCGACCGGTGGGCGGAAATGCACAACGGCAAAAAGGCCGGAGAGACTTCCGCCCAGCCGGCGGAATAAGCTGAGATTACAGTCTCTGAATCCCTAGTCTCAAAGAGCTCCACCGAACCACGGTGGGGCTCTTTTTTTGCTGGAGAGGGCAGGCACCACCCCAGCCTGCTTACGGCCAGGGACATTCTTGGGTGGCCCCAAGCCCCGGCGCAGGCGATCCAGGGCCGCATAGCCCCACCATCTATCGCAAAACCAGATACAACCTATCCAGGTGCGACGGCCTTCCCGGCGGGCCGTATCACCGCTAAGTTGATACCAACAAGCCTCGGAGGGGGATTCTGCGTATCCGGCCCTCTCCTGCGAGTGGCAAGGTTTGGGGGGTTTTCAGAATCCGTTGCTTGCAACACAAAAAATCATGAGGTGAATATTATGATCAGGAAGTTTCTCGACAAGACGACTTACTTCGTGCTGCCCGTGCTCGGCGTCACGTTTGCCGTTTTGTCATTCAATATGCGCGGGGGCGCCATTCTGAAGGCGTTCCCCTACTTTGATACCTTCATCACTTACGCGTTGATGCTGACGCTGGAGCGCGTCTGGACCTATCACAAGGCCAAGTCGCAGAAGCACATGATCTGGCGGGACATGATGTCCACTGCCGTGCAGACCTTCGTGCTGGGCGGCATCATGGCTCTGATTTTGTTGCCGATCCTGCACTATGGGCCGAACACGTTTCTCGGCCGCCGCATCATATTCGGTCTGTCCGACGAACTGGGCCCGCTCTGGGTTCAGGTCATCGCGGCCTTCCTGCTCTCCAGCCTGTGGCACTATTGGATGCACCGCTGGGAACACACCAATGACTTCCTGTGGAAGCTGCACGGCTATCACCACAGCGTGACCAATGTTCAGTATACGAATATTCTGGTGTCCAATCCTCTCGACTACGCGCTGCGTAACATCCTGGGCGGCCTGGTGCTCAGCATTGTCGGCTTCAATCCGGTGGCGGTCGTAATCGCCGGTTCGCTGGGTCTGGGTTATGGCGGTTTCTCTCATAGCGGCACAGATGCCAAGGGCGGCTGGTTCAACTACATCTTCAACGGCCCGGAAGTGCATCGCTGGCACCACGCCACGGCGTATCCCGATGATCCGAAGTTCCGCTATGGCTGCAACTTCGGTGTTAGCGACACCTTCTGGGATGTTCTGTTCGGCACTTTCTATCTGCCCAAGGACGCCAAGGGCGATGTGATCCCGCCGGACGCGATCGGCCATCCCGAAGGCTATCCGGATGAACCCCACTATCTGAAGATACTGTTCGCCGCGCGGTGCTTCCCCGCCGTGAACCGCATGTTCGATCGCTGGGCGGAAGCGCACAACAGCAAAAAGGCCGGTTCGACCGTCGCGCAGCCGGCTGAATAAGCGGCCTGCACGCGCGTTGATGCCTTTGAATGCGTAACCTGCAAGAGCCCCACCGAAACGCGGTGGGGCTCTTCAGCAGGGCAGGCGGGCAAAGACCCTCCTGTGACGGCAATAATAAAAATCTGCGAGGAGCGCTCTTATGATTACCTTCTTTCGCCGCAAATGGCCGTATCTGCTCGGCTTCGCCATCCTCGAAGCCCTGATGTATTACCTGCAGGGACCGCGGGGGAATTTCTTCACCGGCATCGCGGGGATGTTCATCATCTGGACGTTCTACACCTGGACCATCCGGAACCAGGAAAACGACTTCCCGGAAGGTCTGTGACCTGATTCCCCGCGCACCCGGATTCGGGTCGCGGGACAGGCCTGTGAGGCGTGTTGCGAGTTCCCGGCGCCCAGGGCTGTGTAAAAACTCCGTATAGCGACGATATGGAAAAATGGCTCCGGCGGCGGGTTTTGAGGATGGGTCCCGGGAGTTCCTATCGGGATACCAGATACATTCTCTCGAAATATTCCAGCTATCCCCCTGGCCGGCAACGGCGCTAACATGACCGAAAGAAGCTTTAAGTGGGGCGGGCTAACTGCCCCATTGCCTTGAAGCTTAACGGCGCGGAAATCGGTCACGCGTACCGAGAACAAAAAGAGTTACAGGAGGCGAATATGTTGAGGAAGTTTCTAGATAAGATTTCTTACTTTGTACTGCCCGGGCTTGGACTGATTTTTGCGACCTTGGCGTACAACATGCGCGGCGGCACGATTCTCAAGTCGTTCCCGTACTTTGATACCTTCATTACTTTCGTCATCATGCTGACGCTGGAGCGCGCCTGGACCTACTACAAGGCCAAATCGCAGAAGCACATGATCTGGCGCGATATGATGTCCACTGCCGTGCAGACCTTTGTCGCGGGCGGCGTCATGGCCGCAGTTGTGGTGCCGATCCTGCACTATGGCCCGAACACGTTCCTCGGCCGCCGCATCATATTCGGGCTGTCCGATGAACTGGGCCCGCTCTGGGTGCAGGTCATTGCGGCGTTCCTGCTCTCCAGCCTGTGGCACTACTGGATGCACCGCTGGGAGCACACCAATGACTTCCTGTGGAAGCTGCATGGCTATCACCACAGCGTGACCAATGTTCAGATCTCGAACGTGCTGGTTTCCAATCCGCTGGATTGGGCGCTGCGCAATGTTCTGGGCGGCCTGGTGCTCGGCATCATTGGCTTCAATCCGGCGGCGATCGTCATCGCCGGTTCAATCGGCTTGAACTATGGCAACTTCTCCCACAGCGGTACGGACGCCAAAGGCGGCTGGTTCAACTATTTCTGGAACGGTCCGGAAGTGCATCGCTGGCACCATGCCACGGCGTACCCCGATGATCCGAAGTTCCGCTATGGCTGCAACTTCGGCGTCAGCGACACCTTCTGGGACATCCTGTTCGGCACCTTCTATCTGCCCAAGGATGCCAAGGGTAACGTGATTCCGCCGGACGCGATCGGCCATCCCGAAGGCTATCCGGATGAACCCCACTATCTGAAGATCCTGTTCGCCGCGCGGTGCTTCCCCGCTGTGAACCGCATGTTCGATCGCTGGGCGGAAATGCACAACGGTAAAAAGGTCGGTTCGACCGCCGCTCAGCCGGCTGAATAAGCGGCTCTTACCGAAGTTACTGCCTATGAATGAGTAGTTTGCAAAAAGCCCCACCGAAACCCGGTGGGGCTTTTTAGCTGAAACAGACGAATGTATACTCCTTCTGCAACAGCAGTCATGAAATCCGTCAGGAGCGCCTTATGATCAATTTCTTTCGCCGCAAATGGCCGTATCTGCTCGGCTTCGCCATCCTCGAAGCATTGATGTATTACCTGCAGGGACCGCGCGGGAATTTCTTCACCGGCATCGCGGGGATGTTCATCATCTGGACGTTCTACACCTGGACCATCCGGAACCAGGAAAACGACTTCCCGGATCAATAATCGCCTCCTGTCATATCCAGTGGCATTTGTCCGTTAGGCGATCTTTGCAGATCGCCATTTCGATAGCCCAGCAGCTTCGCGCTGCTGGGTTTTTTTCGTCAAATCCGTTGTTGGTTCCGCTGCGCCTTCCATGGCGCGGAACACACGGTATGGACGGGAACTCCCGTTGAATTTGCTTTTTTTGGCAACCCTGCAATGTTCCATAAGGAACAATCGCAACCGCAAGGGCCTTGCGCGCTTTTCTTTGTGTCTTCGACAAAGGAGTGTGAAATGAAAATTGTTACAGCAATCGCTGCGGTGACCCTGCTGGCCGCAACTCCCGTCTTTGCGCAGTCGATCGCCGACGAACAGGCCAAGGCGGATTATCATCAGGCGAAGGCCGATGCGGCGCGCGCCGATGATGCCAAGGTGGATGCGCAAGTTCAGGCGAATGTATCGGCATCAGACGCCGCAAATGCGCAAGCCCAGGCCAATGTGGCAAATTCTAACGCCGCCAATTTGCAGGCGCGGGCTGATATGGCGAAGAGCCAGGCGAATGCCGCCCAGAGCCAGGCCAACGCCTCGCAGGAGCAGGCCAACGCATCCCATGCCCAGGCCCAGCAGTCTGCCGCGGATCAGGCCGCTGCCATAAATCGCGCGCACGATGCGCGTGCTCAGTTGGAAGCCCAGTAACGCAAAAGCCCCGCTACGGCGGGGCTTTTTTGTTTCCCGCCAGTGGCGGTCTGAATCCCGTCACTTCCCCTGATACGCAGACTCGCGCGGGAAGCTTTTGTCGTCGGCAATGAACTGGCGCATGTCCTCGCCGACTTCCTTGTAGTGCTCCAGCATCACCCAATGATCGTCATCGGGATAAAGCTTGACGTGCAGATCGGGAGCCCATTTTTGCAGTCCATCGAGATGGCCGGGGCCGACCGAATTGTCCTTCAGGCCCCAGATTGCCAGGGTGGGCACATGCACGATGGTCGATTTGGCGCCCTTGGTCATGGCCTTGGCATCCCACGAACGGGTCACCATCGTGGCAGGATGGGTGCCGTTGTAAGGCGGGTTGCGGTCATTGGCGCGGTAATAGGCCAGCCCGGCCGTGGTTGATCCGGGCTGCGACCAGGCATCAATCCACATCTGGCGATCCGCTTCGGTGTAATGGCCCTTGCGCACTTCGGCATCGACAAAGCCGGTATGGGCGCGGGCGGTGGCCGCTTCCAGGGTATTGTTGTTCTCATCCATCGGTTTTTCGCCGGGCGCCAGGTACCCGTTGATCACCAGCATGTAGTTGCTCCAGTAACGCTGGACGGGATTTTCGTGGAATTCGCGTTCCGACAGAAAGGTGTTGGCGCCGTTGACGACGATCAGCTTCTCGATCATCTCGGGATGGTACATGGCGAACACCCAGCCCAGGGTCGCGCCCCAATCATGGATCACCAGCACGACTTTCTTGTTCTTGCCGTTCACCTTTTCGATGAACTGTTTGACGTCTTCGACCAGCAACGGCATCTTGTAATTGTCGAGGCCGACGGGCCGTGACGAAAGATTATAGCCGCGCAGATCCAGCGCCACCGCCGTGTGATCGCCGCTGACGGCGGTCATCTGATCCTTCCACTGGTACCAGAAGGACGGATAACCGTGCAGGAACAGCACCATCGGGCCCTTGCCGGTCGTGACATAATGCAGGTGCTGGCCGTTCGCATCGACATAGTGATCCTCGAAGGGCGGCGGCGCCGCTGCGGCAAGGGCCGGCGCGGTCAAGCCCAGAGCTTGCGATGCCAATGCCATCAGGATGGCAATCGCCGCTATCCGTATCACTTTCATGATTTTCTCCATGTTTCCGCGCGAAGGCCGGCGACACCACCATGGCGCAATCAGGTCGCGAATGAAAATACGCTTGGCCCTTTGGGCAGGCGCAAGGCGAGGCAGTGATCGGCCTTGCGCGCTACAGTCGTCCGCGCAAGGCAGTCAGGACGATGGTCATGGGCAGAATGACGGCCAGTATTGCGAGGCCGCCATACATGCCGAAGTGCAAATATCCGTAATAGCCGCCGACGGCGCCGCCAAAAATAAAAAACACCAGGATCGCAGATACCAAAAGCGCGTCCATGCCAGACCCCTTTTGAATGCGCGCCGAGAATAACCCTGCCGCAGCGGCGCTTCAATGACGCTGCGCTGCCAATAGGATCGCGGCGGACCCGGCGTCATTGACCAGCCCCCACTGAGTGGTCCAGTTGCAATGTTAGTTTAGTGACGGGGCTTGCGCTAGCGCCCTGCTGGCGAACTGATCCGACGGCCAGCAGTTTGCCTCTGGTGCTGGTGGACGGTACCGGAGCGATGAGTGCGGCCTGACGGTATTGTAGTGCCGTCTCCAAGCTTCGATCATGATCTTTGCCTCTTTCAGCGTGTAGAAGATCTCACCATTGAGCAGCTCATCACGAAGCTTTCCGTTGAAGCTTTCGCAGTAGCCATTTTCCCAGGGACTGCCTGGTTCGATGTAGGCGGTCTTGGCACCCACGGCGGCAATCCATCGCCGAAGTGCCAGGGCAACGAACTCTGGGCCGTTGTCAGACCGGATATGGGCGGGAACGCCTCGCTCGACGAAGAGATCGCACAGCGCCTCGATGACCTCCGTGGACTTCAGAGACCTGGCCACACGGATGGCAATCGCTTCACGTGTAAACTCATCGATGATGCAGAGCATACGGAATGCCTTTCCATCGTGGGTGCGGTCCGCGACGAAGTCGTAGGACCACACATGGTTGGGGCGCTCCGGCCGCAGACGGATGCACGATCCGTCGTTGAGCCAGAGCCGACCCCGTTTGGGCTGTTTCGCTGGGACTTTCAGCCCCTCACGACGCCAGATGCGCTCAACACGCTTCCTGTTCACCATCCACCCAGATGCCCGCAGAAGCGCCGTGATCCGGCGGTATCCGTAGCGGCCATACTGGCGGGCAAACTCGATGATGTCGGCTGTCAAAGCCACTTCATCGTCGGGCGTTGTCGGCATCCTTCGCTGCGTGGACCGATGCTGTCCCAGAGCCCGGCATGCCCGCCTCTGCGGTACACCCAGTTCGGCAACAACATGGTCCACACACGCGCGGCGACGTGCGGGGCTTAGAAGTTTCCCCGCGCGGCTTCCTGCAATATCAGCTTGTCCAGCGTCAGGTCCGAGATCGCCCGCCGAAGCCGCGTGTTCTCAGACTCCAGCTCTTTCAACCGCTTAACCTGGTCGCCCTTAAGCCCGCCATACTCGTTACGCCAGCGGTAGTATGTAACTTCCGTCACTCCTATCGCCCGCACCGCATCCGCGACCGGCTTGCCCTGTGCCATCAGCACATCGACCTGCCGTAGCTTCGCGACAATCTCTTCTGCCGTGTGTCTTTTCCTTGCCATCGATCCAATCCTCCTTGGTCAAAACCATACTTCAGGGAGGACCATTTCAAAGGGGGCAGGTCA
>Ga0316231_1001280_pt1 | contig 28584 bp, 28 predicted proteins | sample TBH18027metaG_FD_206002 | JGI IMG/M metagenome (GOLD analysis project Ga0316231, IMG submission 206002) | Freshwater microbial communities from Trout Bog Lake, Wisconsin, USA - TBH18027 | ecosystem: Environmental > Aquatic > Freshwater > Lake > Hypolimnion/Profundal zone | place: USA: Wisconsin... | reverse complement strand
GCAGTTCAGGAGTACAGGCCGCGAGCAGCAAAGTATGTGGTAGTCGCGCTGGGAGCGTTGGTGGCGTTGAACGCGTGGGAAGTGGTGCGCGAGCGGCCGCTGGTTTACGTGGAAGGCACGAAGAACATGGAAGCGCACCGGCCTTACCAGATGGAGATTCCGCCGGTACTGCGCGCGCTGCTGGCGGAGCGGCCGGGAGCGGCGATCTTGATGGAGACATCGGTTGATCCGGAGATTGTGGCGCGGACAGGAATTCCGCTGCGGCAGACGATCAACGAGGCTGACTTGCAGATATGGGATACGGCGCTGAAGGCGCCTGCCGCACATGCGGCGCTGGTGCTGGCCTTTGATGGCGATGCGGTGGACGACGCGGTAAAGGCTCATCCAGAGGGACTGAAGGCGGTACAGAGGTTTACGGCCAAGGGGCAGCCATCGGGGACGCTTTATGTGTCCGATACTCCCTGAAGAAAGTGGCTGCGGCGAGCAGGAACGAGCGGGATGAGCGTTTATTGCACCGGAAAGACGGCAACAAGTTGAGCTGAAGATGATTGAGCATTTTGATTTGCAGATGGAGGAAGATTGATTCCCTTTACGAAAGCGCACGCCTGCGGCAACGACTTCTTGATTGTGACGGAAGAGTCAGCCCAGGGCTGCGATTGGGCAGAGTTGACGCGGCGGCTGTGCGAGCGAAACACAGGCATTGGCGCTGATGGCATTGAATTTTTTGCGTGGACTGGCGCGAAGTCCGGGCGGATCAAGCTGCATAATGCCGATGGGTCAATTGCCGAGATCAGCGGCAACGGCACGCGTTGCGTGGCGGCGTGGATGGCCGAGGCGCGGGGCATGCAGGCGGGCGACACGGTGGAAATTGCGACCGACGCCGGTGTGCGTGTTTGCCATGTGGACGGCGTGCGCAGAGAAGGCGGATTCACAGTGGAAGTGACGGCCGGGATGGGCGTACCGGAGTTCGCCGCGCGGACGGTGACGCTGGCCGATGGGGTGAAGATTGCGGGCGTAGAGGTTTCAACCGGCAATCCGCATTTTGTAATTGTGGCGGACAACGCGGAGTTCAGAGTAGCGGGGAGAGACTGGCGGACGATAGGCGCGGAGATTTGCGTGCATGGTGATTTTCCGCAGCAGACGAACGTGGAGTTTTTGCGGGTTGTGAGCAAGAGCGAGATTGAGATTCGCATCTTTGAGCGCGGCGTGGGGCCGACGACTTCATCCGGTACAGGTAGCTCGGCTACATCGACCGCGGCGCTGGCGCTGAATGGATGTGTATCTCCGCTGACAGTTGTGGCGCCGGGCGGCGCGCAGACGGTGGCGTGGGACGGAGCAGGCACAGAGCTGCGGCTGACCGGGCCAGCGGCGTTGATTGCACGCGGCGAGGCCTGGTAAATATGGCGACACTTTTGAAACTGCAAGCTGTAAAGCGCGACGCAACGGTGGCCGTGGTGTCGCTTGCTTCCACTCCGCAGGCGGAACGCGTGGAGCGCGGGCTGAATGCGCTGCGCGCGATTGGCTATGCACCGCAGGCGTCTGAGAATATTCTGGCGCGCGGGCCGCTGTATTTTGCGGGCACGCCGCAGGTGCGGCTGAGCGATCTGCACCAAGCATTTGTCGACGACGAGGTGCGGGCGATTTTTTGCACGCGTGGCGGATACGGATCGAACTATCTGCTTGAAGAGCTTGATCTGGATTTGATTGCCGAGGGCGCGAAGCCGCTGATCGGCTACAGCGATTTGACCGCGCCGCAGTTGTGGCTGCTGGACCAGGTTGGGCTGCCGGCCTTTTACGGGCCGATGCTGTCAGCGGATTTTTCGCGTGAGGACGGGGTGGACCTGCCGAGCCTGCAGGCGGCGCTGGCGGGCAATTCCCACAGGGTGGGCGCGGCTGAAGGGTTGCGCACGCTGAAGCCGGGACGGGCGAGAGGGACGCTGTACGGCGGCTGTTTGAGCATTCTGGTTTCGCTGTTGGGCACGTCTTATGAGCCGGAGACCGAGGGCAAGCTGCTGTTTCTTGAAGATGTGAATGCGAAGCCTTACCAGGTGGACCGCATGCTGTGGCAATTGCAGCAGGCAGGGAAGCTGGAAGGCGTGCGCGGCATTGTGTTTGGCGAGATGCTGGATTGCGTTTCACCGGGCGCTGCGCCGGAGCTGCTGGAGCAGGCGATTTTGAGCGCGCTGAAGGGCTTTCGCGGACCGATCGCGATTGGCTTGCGCAGTGGGCATGTTTCCCATCGCAATGTGACGCTGACGTTTGGAGCGGATGCGGAGCTGAGCCTTGCGGGCACGGCCGAGCTGCATCTTCAGGGGTTGAAATGATCGGCAGGCTGCTGCGGAATGTTCACGCGGGGAAGAAGAAGCTGACCTGTTTCTGCGAAGATGTTGCCGATGCGCCGGAGACGATTGTGGTAACGAGCGCAGCGTTTGCGCACAACGCCGAGGTGCCGATTCGCTACACAGGATATGGAGAGAACATAAGCCCGCCGCTGGCGTGGATGAATCTGCCTGTGGAGACCCTGAGCGTGGTGCTGGTGCTGGAAGATCCGGATGCACCTCTGCCGATGCCTATTGTTCACACGATTGTGTATGGGCTGGGGCCAGAGGATTGTCTGCGTGAGGGCGAGATTCCGAGCGCAGCGGCGGTGGTTGCAGACAAATTCAAGCTGGGCAGAGGGACGTTTGGCATGAGTGCTTATCGCGGGCCGGGACCGATTGCGGACCATGGGCCACACGCGTATTACTTTCAGATTTTCGCGCTGGACTGCGCTTTGAGTTTTGCGGCTGCTCCGAGGAAGAAGGAGATTGTGGCCGCGATGAAGGGGTATGTTCTGGCGAAGGGAGTTCTGGTTGGCACGTACGAACGACGGAGCGGGCAGTAAGACGATGGCGCAAGAGCAGAAGCATATTCACCTGAGCGGAATCTGCGGTACGGCGATGGCGTCGCTGGCCGGGCTGCTGCAGTTGCAGGGGCATCGCATCACGGGGTCAGACAAGGCGGCGTATCCGCCGATGAGCGATTTGCTGCAGGGACTGGGGATTCCCGTACTGGAGCCTTATGCGGAGGCGAATCTTGAACCCGCGCCGGACCTGGTGGTGATTGGCAATGCGCTTTCGCGCGGCAATCCCGAGGTGGAGCGGGTGCTGGATGAGCGAATTCCGTTTACGTCCATGGCGGCGCTGCTGCATGACGAGTTCTTGAAAGGGCGCGAATCGCTTGTGGTGGCGGGGACGCACGGCAAGACAACGACGACGAGCATGCTGGCGTGGATCTATCAGTATGCCGCGCAGCGGAAGCCGGAACTGGAGCCGTCGTTTCTGATTGGCGGTGTGGCGGAGAACTTTGGAACCAGCTTCCAGTTGCGGTCCACGCGCACGTTTATTGTGGAAGGCGACGAGTACGACACGGCGTTCTTCGACAAGGGACCGAAGTTTCTGCACTACTTTCCGGACGGGCTGATTTTGACGCACGTGGAGTTTGACCATGCAGATATCTACATCGATCTTGAGGCGGTGAAGACAGCCTTCAAGCGGCTGGTGAACCTAGTGCCGCGGCGAGGGCTGATTATGGCCTTTGACGGCAACGCCAACGTCACGGAGTGTGTGACTCATGCGCTGTGCCGGGTGGAGCGCTATGGATTAACCGAGGGCGCGGAGTGGCGGTTGCGAAATGTGCGCCATGAGAGTGGGCTGACGCGCTGGGAGGTATGGCGCGGGGGCGAGCTGTGGGCCGAGCTGGAGATGCGGCTGGCAGGCGAACACAATGCGCTGAATGCGACGGCGGCGGCGGCGCTGGCCTTTGGAATGGGGCTGAGCAAAGAGGCGATTGTGGCCGCGATTGCAAGCTTCAAGAGCGTGAAGCGGCGGCTGGAGGTGCGCGCGGAGGTGGGCGGCATCACGGTTATCGAGGACTTTGCGCATCATCCGACGGCGATTCGCGAAACGCTTCGGGCGCTTCGGGCAGTTTATCCAGATGCGCGACTGTGGGCGGTGCTGGAACCGCGGTCAAACACGCTGCGGCGCAAGGTGCTGGAAGGCGAACTGGTGGAGAGTTTGCGGCTGGCCGATCATGTGGTACTGGCTGGCGTTTATCAGCAGCAGCGGATTCCCGATGCAGAGCGGCTGCACCCGGAAGATGTGGTGCAAAGGCTGAATGCGGAGGGAACGAAGGCTGAACTGCTGGCCGATGCGGATGCGATTGTGGATGGGATTGCGGGCCAGTTGAAGGCTGGGGATGTGGTGGCGATTCTCTCCAATGGCGGCTTTGATGGTATCTATGAGAAACTGCCTGCGCGGCTGAGGGAGCAGTTTCCTGAAGGCGGCAAGGGGTAAGGCAAGGGGCGAGCATGTTTTTCACCTTTATTTTCATGGCCAACATGGTCATTACCGGAATTCCGACGGCGATCCTGTTTATTCCGTGGTGCTGGCTGACGGGCAACGTGGGGCCGCTCTACAAAGGAACGCGGTTCATGCTGTCGAGCAGTTGCTGGCTGGCGGGGGTGCGGTTCGATGTGGAAGGGCGGGAGCGGATACCGAAGGACCGGGCGTGCATCTTCATGTCAAACCACGTCTCCAATCTTGATCCGCCGGCGCTGATCTCGCTGATTCCGGGGCGCACTTCAGCATTTATGAAGCGCGCGCTGATGAACTTGCCGGTGCTGGGAACGGGCTTTACCCAGGGCGACTTTATTGCCGTGGACCGCAGGGGGAGCCCTGCCGAGGCGCAGGCGAGCGTAGAAGCAGCAGGGCGGGTATTGGCCAAGGGCGTGCACATGACGACTTTTGTTGAAGGCACGCGCTCGCCGGACGGACGCATGCTGCCTTTCAAGAAAGGCCCGTTCTACCTGGCGATGGCCACCGGCGCGCCGTGCATTCCGGTGTCGATTTATGGCACGGAGAAGATTATGGGCAAAGGCAGCCAGCGCATGCATCCAGGGATAGCGCATGTGGTGTTTCACGAGCCGATTGATCCGGCGGGATTTGCAACGCGCGAGGAACTGACGCAAGCGGTACGCGAGGCTATCGCCTCAGGGCTGCCGGAGTGGATGCGAACGTAGAGGCACGCTTACAAAATTTCAGATATCAGACGGAATCTTCATGATTGTTTCGATTATCGTGCTCATCGTCATCCTCGCCTTGAGCCTTCCCTCGGCGGTGATTTTTATTCCACTGGCCGCCATTACCGGCAACGTGGAACCGCTGTACGCCGTGGTCTGCTTCATTGTGCGAACGGGTTTTGCCGTAGCCGGTATACGCTTGCGGACCGAGGGGCGGGAAAATGTTCCGGCCGGCAAAGCGTGCATCTTCATGGCCAACCATGTGTCGAACCTGGACCCGCCGGCGCTGATTCCGCGGATTCCGGGGCGTACGGCTGCCTTTACCAAGCGCTCGGTGTACAAACTGCCCCTGTTCGGCTATTGCCTCAAGCTGGGCGAGTTTATTCCCGTGGACCGGCAGGGCAATGCGGCGACCGCGGAGAAGAGCGTGGGCGCGGCCAAGCGGATTCTGGGCAAGGGACTGCACATTACCACATTCGTAGAAGGCACGCGCTCAAAAAATGGGAGGCTGCTGCCGTTCAAGAAGGGCCCCTTTTACCTGGCGATGGAGACCGGCGCGCCGTGCATTCCGGTGTCAATTTACGGGACCGAGACGCTGATGGCGAAGGGCAGCTTTGCGATCAAGCCGGGAACGGCGCATATCGTGTTCCATCCGCCGCTAAACCCGAGCGACTTTGCGGGGCGCGAGGAGTTGATGCAAGCGGTGCGAGCGTCAATTGCTTCAGGGCTGCCGGAGTGGATGCGGGGCTGAGAGCGTTTGTGGAGCAAGACTGATGACGCAAGAGAATCTTTCGCGACGGGCATTTTTGACCACTGCCGGGCTGGCGGTGATGGCGTTGCGCGGCGGGTTGCTGCATGCGCTGGCGGCTACTCCGGTTACGGTTCATACGCCGAGCGGAGCGCTGCGGGGCGAGCAGGCCGGCGGCGTGAACGTGTTTCGCGGTGTCCCGTTTGCTGAAGCGCCGGTGGGGCCGCTGCGTTTTCGTCCACCGGTGAAAGTGAAGCGATGGACGGGCGAGCGCGATGCCACACACTTTGCCGCGGCCTCGATGCAGCCAGGGAATGCGGGCTTTGAGCGGAGCGAGGATTGCCTCTACTTGAACATATGGGCGCCGCAGGGCAGGGGGCCGTTCCCGGTGTATGTGTGGATTCATGGGGGAGGCTTTACCGGCGGTCGGTCGTTCGATCCCATGTTTGACGGAACGGCGCTGGCACAGGCGGGGATTGTCTGTGTGACGGTGGCTTACCGGCTGGGCGTGCTTGGCTTTTTGAATCTGGAGCCGGTGCTGGGCGCAGAATACGCAGGCAGCGCCAACAACGGCCTGCGCGATCTGATTATGGCGCTCAAGTGGGTGCAGGAGAACATTGCGGCGTTTGGCGGCGACCCGGCGCATGTGAGCGTAGGCGGGCAGTCCGCGGGCGCGAAGCTGACCGACATTCTGCTGGGCGTTCCGGAGGCGCAGCCGCTTTTCAAGCAGGCAGTGTCAGAGAGCGGCGGCGCCGAACGCGTGGCGACGCGCGCACAGAGCGAGGCGGTGGGGCATGGTTTTGGCGAGGAGTGGCGCACGCGGACTGGAAAGGAAGCCGCAAGCCTGATGACGGCTCCGGCGGGGCTGCTGATCGAAGTGCAACAGCACTTTGTTGAGCAGTGGCCGCAGCACTTTCCGCTGCGCGCGGAACTGGATGGAACGCTGCTGCCTCGCAAGCCGGTGGAGACGATTGCAGGCGGTGCCGGCATGGGCAAGCGACTGCTGATCGGGACCAACCGGGAAGAGAGCGCATCGTTTCTGGGGCCGCATCCGTCGCATGACCCTGGGGCTGCCGACCTGGGCAATCTGCCGGTAGCGCGATTTGAGGAAGTTTATCGCAAGTACCGCGCGGTGTATCCGCAGATGACGGACGAGCAACTGCGGATTCGCGCGGCGACGGCGGAGGAGTACTGGGTTCCCTCAACCCGGGTGGCGGATGCTCAAGTGAAGGGCGGCGGCAAGGCATGGATGTACCGTCTGGACTACGCCGAGCGCAGCGGATTGCTGCGGGGCTACGCTCACCACTCGCTGGAGGTGCGGCTGGTATGGGACCGCCCACTGGCGCAGGTGGAAAACGCGGCGGCAGAGGCGGAACTGGCGCTGGAGATGGACCGGGCATGGATTGCCTTCCTGCGCGGCGAGACGCCCGGAAGCAAGGGGCTGCCAGTGTGGCAGGAGTACACCAGCGAGACGCGGGCGACGATGGCCTTCGACACGAAGAGCCACGTGGAACTGCATCCGCAAGGGGCTGAACTGCGGCTGTGGGATGGGGTGCTGTAAGGGCCTTAACTCACTGCATGACGATGGCGTTGTAGCCGTCGTTGAGCAGCTTTTGACGCCAGCGATTGGCCTCTTCGCGGCCGTTGAAGGGGCCGATGCGGACGTGGATGAGGCCATCCTCAGGCTCGCGGCGAGCGGTGACGGCATAGCCGCGCTTCTTGAGGGCATTGACCAGCACAAGGGCGTCTTCAGGATTGGCGACGGCGGCAATCTGCACCAGGAGCGGCGCAGGAGGCAGGGCCGGTTGCACGGGCGGGGCTGCGGCAGGGGGTGCTGTGCTGGCGGCGGGAGCAAGTGCGGAATGAACTTGCGGCTGGCTCGCCGGTGAAGCTTCTGGAGCGGAAGACTGGGCGCTGACTACCGGAATCGATATGGAGGCCGTGGACTGCGGCTGACTCGCGGGCTGGGGTGCGGGGGCTTGCGGTGTTGCCGAGGGCTTGGCGCGGGAGCCGCTTGCCTGTAGAGGTAGTTGCGTGCCGGGCTGGAGGCTTGCTTCTGGAGTTGCTGAGCCGTGGCGGCCTACCGCATATCCGAAGCCGAAACAGAGGGCGCAGACCAAGACAAGACCAAAGAAGATGGCCAGCAGAGTGCCAGCTCCCAGCGTGAGTTCAGGGTCGTGCCTGTGCTGGGCATGCTCAAACTCCTCGTCGTCAAAAACTCCTCTCATGCAGTTACCCCGGGGTTAAAGCACTTCAAGAATTACCTTGCCTTTCGAGGCGATCCAAATCGTGTGGCTTGCGGTGCATTCTGGCCACGGGCCTAATCAAGCCGCGGAAAAAGGTCAGGATCCGGCCATCTCGATATGGACAGCTTAGCAGGGGCCAAGGCCTGGCAACGACTCAATTGCATTTTGGCGCGACTGAAGTCGTACTCTGACACGCACCCGGTTTGTGCCCTAACCAAATCCACTTTTTGCAGCTACATCAAATGCACTGGCTTCCCCGGAGGAAAGCCAGTGCAACGTACGTTTCAGACTGCCGGCTTGTCAGAAGGCGGCGCGGCGAGCGAGCCCATTTTGTTAAGCAGCGTGAGCAGTTCCATGGGCAGCGGGAAGACTATGGTTGTGTTCTTCTCGACGCCTATCTCAGTGAGGGTTTGCAGGTAGCGCAACTGCAAGGTCATGGGCTGTGTGGCCATAAGCGCGGCGGCATCAACCAACTTTTGCGCGGCGTTGAACTCGCCTTCTGCGTGAATGATCTTGGAGCGGCGTTCGCGCTCTGCCTCGGCCTGCTTGGCCATGGCGCGGAGCATCTGCTCGGGCAGGTCAACCTGCTTGACTTCAACGGAGACAACCTTGACGCCGAAGGGCTCGGTCCGCTGGTCGATGATGGTCTGAATTCTGAGATTGAGCTTGTCGCGATGGCTGAGCAACTCATCGAGCTCAACCTCGCCGAGCACGGAGCGCAGGGTGGTCTGGGCAAACTGCGAGGTCTGGTAGACGTAGTTTTCAACCTTGATGGCAGCGTCGTTGGGATTGACCACGTAGAGTGTGACGACGGCGTTCACCTTGAGAGTGACGTTATCGCGGGTGATCACGTCCTGGGACGGAACCTCAAGTACCTGCTGGCGCAGGGAGATGCGCACCATCTGGTCTAGGGGCCGGAAGACGAGGATGATTCCTGGGCCCTTGGGCGTGGACAGTGCGCGGCCGAGGCGGAAGATAACGCCGCGCTCGTACTCGCGCAGGATTTTGATGGAGTTGATGAGGTAGAGGACGATGATCGCGACAAGAATCAGCATTGGAACTGGCAGATCGGTAACAGACATGTAGGTACCCTCACTCAGCACGGATTGTACTCCAGAACGGTTTACGCAGCAGGCGGAGGAGGCAGTTCCGGACCCTCCGGCGTTACCTGCAGCAACATCTGGCTATGGCTTATGACGCGCAGTGTTGCCCCCTTGGGGGCTGGCTCGCTGGCGACGGCGCGCCAGATTTCTCCCTCGACGAGGACGTGGCCTTCAGGGGTGAGCGGCTCCATGGCGATGGCGCGATGGCCGAGCATGGCGTCTGCGCCGATGAGAGCCTTGCGGCGGCGGGCCCGGATGGCGAGGCGCACCAGAAAGACGGTAATGCCTCCAAATCCGGCGCTTACGGCGAAGGCGACCCAGGGATTGACGCCCATCTCCGGTACGGGGGCGGCGACCAGGGTGAGGGTTCCAAAAGCGAGGCAGATGATGCCGGCGACGGCGAGTACGCCGTGGCCGCCGAATTTGGCCTCAAGCAGGAGCAGGACCAGCGCGGCCACCAGCAACAAGACGGCTGTGTAGCGGATGGGTAACAGTCCGAGCGCAAAGACAGCAAGCAGGACCATAAGTGTGCCCAGCGCGCCGGGGACTACGGTACCGGGGGTATTGAACTCCAGATAGATAAGCAGTGCGCCGCCGACGAGGAAAAGGATCGCGATATTGGGGTCAACAAGCCAGCCGAGCAACTGGTCGCGGAGAGATGGACGAAGGAGCTCAATCCGCGCCGCGGCCAGGTGGAGGGTCTGCTTGGAGCCGTTCATGCGGGTGATCTGGCGGCCGTCGAGCTGCGTGAATAGTTCGGCATCGCTGGAGGCGGTGAGGTCAATGAGGTGCTGAGCGAGCGCCTCCTCGGCGGTGTAGGAGTGGGAGGAGTGGACGGCGGCCTCAGCGGCCTCGGCGTTGCGAGCGCGGCGGGTGACGTAGGAGCGCAGGAAGGCTTCAGCGTCGTTCTCGATCTTCTGGCTCATGGTGGCGTCAGGCTGGCCACCGAACTCGAGGACGGGATGGGCAGCTCCAGCATTGGTGCCGGGCGCCATGGCGGCTATGTCTGCCGATTCAAGCAGAAAGAAGCCGGCGGAACCGGCGCGGGCACCCGAGGGAGATACAAAGACGATGACGGGGACGCGCGAGTCGAGGATGGCGCCGGCCATGGTGCGGGTGGCGTCGAGCAGGCCACCGGGGGTGTTGAGCTGGATGAGAAGCGCCTGAGCGCCGTCAGAGTTGGCGCGAGCCAGGGCGCGGATAAGCTCGCCCTGGCTTACAGGCTGGATAGTGTCAGAGAGAACCAGCTTGTCAACAAAGTAGTTGCTGGAGGGGGGAGGCTGGGAAGGCGGCTGCTGGGCAGCGGCGGCGGCGAGGATGCCGGGGGCGGCAAACAGCGCCGCAGTAAATAGGGCAAATTGAATCCGGAGTGAAAACCTGCATGAGCGCTGAAGCATGGCTTGCTCCTTCCAGGCCTGTTGGGAGGCCCTACTTTCTTTGGCCGGTTCGGTCCAGGATCTGCCGGAGCAGTTCCCGCGCCGGCGAACTGGTGGGGTCGAGTTTGAGGGCTTCGGCCGCATCCTTGTTTGCCAGATCCATACGATTTGAGGCAAGTTCGAGCCGTCCGAGCACGAGGTAGGCATCAGCGGAGGGCCTAAATCCCAGAGAGATGTGAGCCTCTTTGATGGCAGCTTCAGCGTCTCCGGCGCGTTCGCGGACCTGGGCGAGGCCGGCGTGGGCCTCAGCCGATTTTCTGTCGGCGGCAACAGCAGCCTGATACAGGCGCTCGGCCTCAAGCAGCAGGCCACGATCGAGGTAGCCTTTGGCCTGGCCAGAGAGGTTCTGCGCCTGTTGTTTGGGCGTGAGCGCTGCCAGCCGAGAGGCATCCATCTGGTCGAGCATGAGTGCCGCCTGGCGGAAGGCCACGGCGTCAAAGGTGCGCACGATGCGTTCGAGGGGATCTGGGGTTGGCTCGGGAGCGGAAGCGGTGGCTGTGACTGGCTGAACGGCTGGCTGCTTCCACGCCGATTGCAGAGTGAGGGCCTCAGCGTCACCGGGGCGCAGCTTGAGGCACTGGGCCAGCTCGTTGAGTGCGCCGGGGACCTGGGCGTGGCGCTTGAGGCTGACGGCCAGATTGAAGTGGTAGTCAGGTGAACTGGGGTCTGCGGCGGCGGCCTGGACGAAGAGATCAGTTCCGTCGTGGCCCTGACGGCTGACGGCAACTCCCTGATTGTTGAGGACTTGGGCGAGGGGCAGGACGCGGGCTACGCCGGCAAACGCCTGCTCGGCCTTGGGATAGTTACCGGAGAAGAGCAGCGAGAGACCGCGGGAGAAACCGGCTTCGAGACCGTCGGGGTCGTCACGACCGACCTTGGCGAAGGCGGCTGCGGCCTCTTCGTACTGCTGTTCGTTGTAGTCCTCTCGGCCAAGAGCCATCCATGTGGGGGAAAACTCAGGGCTCAGTTTGACGGCCTGCTGAAGATGGCGCAGGCGCTCGGCCTGGTCGGGCTCCGTAATGCCACGGATGTACTGCTCGAAGGCATCGACGCGCAGGTTTTTACCAGCGGCGATAAAAGTGTCTTCCGCGGCGTTGGAAGAGGGATTGAGGCGGCGGGTGAGCTTCCAGGCGAGGGAGTCGAAGACAGCGATCATGTCGCGCATTTCGCCGCGGGCAGTAACGGGCTCGCTCATGCGCAGATGGGGTACGTCTACGAGTTGGGCCTGGGCGACGATGGCGGTTCCATCGGTAATAAAGCTGCCGACCACGATGGAGTCAGCGTCAAGCGTCTCGGCAAGCTTGAGGGAACTGGCACGGGAGGGGTGGAAGCCCTGGGGCAGGCCGAGATGGTCGAGGGCATAAAGGCGGTCAGCGCGGCTCATGGGCGCAAAACCGGCGGAGGCAAAGCGGGTGCTGAGCAGTTCTGCCGCTGCCTCTCGAATCCACTCGAGGCTGGGCTGGCCAGAACGGTTGTCAAAGGGCAGCACGAGCAGGATGCGGCCGCGGTCGGCGGCGGGACTCTGCTGGGGCGCCTGCGCATGGGCACAAACCGCGATGGAAAAAGCAACGGCAGCCGCGAGCCCGGCGCAGATGGAACTGAGCCCGACCCTGGAGAAACGAGATGAAAAAATGATATGCACGACAGGCTGATTATAGGCGTTATGGCGTACCGGCGTGGCCTGCGGTGTGCGGTGGGGCCGGGTACAGGGGCATTCAAATTTACATGGGTTCCTTATTTGTTCAGGATTACCATGAGCATATGCCGTTGCTTCCCACGGAGAAACGCAGCCTCATCCCGGTCTGGCGGGCCGTGGTTGAGGTTGCGTTTATTGTCTTTCTGTTTTACTCGAACCTGCTGATGGGGGAGTTTAATGCTTCCAGCGGCAAGGGGAAGACGCTGGAAGCGGCGTTGCACAATATTTTCACAGGCGCGAATTTTTTGATTGCGCTGGTTTCAGCGTTTATTGGATATGTAATTTTTGAGTTCTTAAGGAAGAAGCTATAGAAGGCGTCAGGGATCAGAATATGGAATTTCTTCAGGTGGCCAGACTTTCTTCGTCCCGGCAATATTGTTCATTGTACTTTTCCATTTTCAGCTTGCTTCGGCCATCGAGGGTGATGCCGACATAGCGGGTGACACCGCAATTTACTGGCTTGTCATTCTTGTCGAGATGCAGAAACTCCTCTGGACCCAGGCGCTCGAAGTTGGCGCGTGTAGCCAGGATAGTGAGATGGTGGGTGATGGCCATTACGCGCTTGCCCGCGAACTCGCGGGTGAGGGTGGCGATCCAGGAATGAGTTCGCTGGCGCACATCGGGAATGTTCTCTCCGTTGAGGAAGCGATAGTCATATTCGCCAAGCAGAAGCTGCAGTTCTGCCTGCTCCGGGTGCAATACATGATAGATGCGCCAGTCGTTATAGAGCAGGGATAGCCCATGATCCCTTTCTCGGATGCGTTCTTCGTGGTATTCCTTTGCAGTTCCGAGTTCAGGCCACTCTTCCTTGAGGAAATGCAGAGTTTGAAGAGTCCGCAGGTAAGGCGATACAAAGATGACATCAGGGCCTCACTCCTGATACGCGCATGCGCCTGCCGGTAATGCGTGCCTGTAACTCACCTTTGGTTGTGAGGGGCGTATCGCGGTCGCTACAACCCAGAGAGTGGCGCTTTTGCAGCAGCCGGGCCAGGGAGAGGTTCTCGGGATTGGAGCGGTCCTTTGTGTACAGCTTCATGAACCGCTGATAATCCGGATCGGCCTCTTTCTTCTTCTTCAGGTTGTTGTACAGCGACTCGGCGTGACGTATCAGGAGTAACTCTGTAGGCCATTTCATAACTCTTCAGGATATGCCCATGCGGATAGGATTCAATCTGGCCTTGCCGGATCTATCTGCAATTCGCCTTTGAGGTCCAGGCGGGCTTCAAACTGGCGATTAAAGCGGATGAGGGCGACCCACATGCCCTGGTCCTCTTTCTTCCAGACGAGGTTGCCGTGGAGCTGGGCGGCGATGGCCTCTGGAGACAGATCGTGATGGAGGCCGAAGAAGCGCTCGTCCAGAGCCTTGCTTTGCGCGCCGAGGGTAAACAGCGGCGCGGGCGGATCAAACTTGGTGGAGAAGACCAGGGCGGTGGAGTACTTTTCCGGCTCCTGGGCGGCGCGGGCAATCTGCTCGGCGGTGAAGTCCTCAAGGGGATACACGTCGAAGGGGTGCTTGAGATAGCCAAGCTCGGGCCGGGTCAGCTCGTCGGTCATGGGCCAGGCGCTGAGCACGGTGGAGCCGGGGAAGCGATGCTGAAGCTGGGCGATTCCAGCCAGGTGTAGCCGGGCGACATGGGCATAGGCCAGATTGTCTTCCGGGGCGAATCCATAGGGCGGATTGATGAATATGCCGGCGATGAACGCCACGGCCGACAAGACAGCCAGCCCAGCCCAATGGGGGACGCGGCGATAGAACGTGGTGACGGCAAGCAGCAGAACCAGCGGGTACATGGGCAGCAGATAGCGGGTAAGCAGCGCCCCGCCCAGGACGCTGAACAGGACTGCTTCCACTGCAAGCAGCATAAAGATGCGGCGCAGGACGGAGTGCGCGATGGCGGCGCGGTCGTGGCCCGCGGCATTGGGCCTCAGCGGCAGGAGGAAGGCGGCGCAGGCCATCAAGACGGGCACAAAGAGGTTCATGTGCGCGGTGAGGTGGAGGACACGATGGCCAAAGGCAGCCAGAATGCGAATGGGCGAGAGGTTGGCCTGGGCGTTGTAGCGCAGAAACTCCGGATTGCCGAAGAGGAAGCCGGTTTTTGTGTAGTGCCACGCATACCAGGCAGCGAGCGGAAAGATGCAGGTGGAGAGCCATGCGGCCTCGCGCAGCAGACGAAGTCCAGCGGGGCGGCGCTGCTGAAAGGCCTCAACAATGTTGATGGCGGCCAGCGTGAGCGGGATGACGACGGAGGTCTCTTTGCACAGCGCGGCGGCGGCAAACCAGAGCGCGGCAGCCCAGGGCTTGCGGTTACGGTCGGGCAGAGAGTAGACCAGGCCCCAGAGCGTGCAGGCGGCGGCGAAGATGTCAGCGTGTGCCAGTGAACTCTGCGCGAACCAGATGGGGTAGAGGCCGGTGAGAAGCACGGTCCAGAACGCGACGGTGGGCACATTGATAAGGCGCATTGCCAGCCGCCAGACAGCAAGCAGGCCGAGCGAGGCAACCAGCAGAACGGTCTCCCGCGTGACCGCCGGGGTAAAGCCGGAGAGCTTCCACCAGAGCGCCAGATAGATGCTGGGCAGCGGGGGGTGGGCATTGGTGAGCGTGGTGATGGGGATGAGCGAGCCGGTGCGAAAGAAGTCCCATGCGGCGGGGATGTAGTAACCGGCCTCGTCCCAGTAGTAGGGGATGCGCAACAGGGTGAAGTGCGAGGCGTAGAGCGCCGTGAAGATGACCGGAAAGATCATCCAGAGAGGCAGCGGCGCATCGGGCCGGGGCACGAATAATTCTCTGAGGCGCAACGGGTTGCTCCTGGTAACGGTGGCGGGTGCCTAGTTGATGGGACCCTGCTGGAAGTTGTGTCCCTGGGGCTCAAGGTTGAGAGTTCCAAAGGCCTGTTCATACTGGGCGAGGTTTTGTCCGAGCACGTTCCAGAGGGCTTTGGCCTGCTGCGGGCTGAGGAACACGGCATCGTGGTTGCGGATGGTGACCTGCTCAGGGCTCTCGCTGGAGGCGAGGCCGAAGATGAGCTGGAAATCCCATACGCTGACGCGCACTTGCACGCTATTGGCGTAGGACTCGCGGTAGTCGGGGGTCTGGACGAGGTTCATCTGGGGCTGCTGTGCGGTTGGACTCATGATTCCTCAAGATTACGCTGGCAGGGGTACAAGTGAAAATGCAGCTGTTGGATGGAAGCTAACGGGGAAGATCAGCGAAGAGGGGGCAGCCCTCGCAGCGGGCGGTGCGGCCGCAGTGCGCCTTGCCCACGGCCACGGTAAGGGCGTGGAACTCGTTGAAGAGGAGGGCGTGGCTGGTTGGTGGGTCGGCGGCGAAGGCCTGGCGGGTAAGATCGGCGAGCGCATCGTACCGTTTGGAAGCGGATGGGGGCGCGAGGAGCTGGTGGCGCTCTGCGATGCGGCGCATGTACTCGTCGGCTACGGGCACGGCGTGGCCGAGGGCGTAGAGCAGGATGGCATCGGCCGTCTCAGGGCCGACGCCGGGCAAGGCGAGGAGGCGAGGGCGCAGCGTGGCAGTGGGCGTGGCTGCGAGGGTTTCGAGTGAGCCGGAGAACTCCTGGTCAAGCATGGCGAGGAATGCCTTGAGAGCGGGGGCCTTGCGAGTGGAGAAGCCGGTGGGCTGGATGAGGCCGCGCAGTTGCTCAAGCGAGAGGGCGCGGAGGCCGTGGATTGTGAGCGCGTCGGCCTGGCGCAGATTGTCAAGCGAGCGCTCGACGGCCTTCCATGCGGTGTTCTGCGTAAGGTAAGCGCCGAGGACGACTTCAAAAGGAGTTTGGGCCGGCCACCAGTGCTGAGGGCCGTAAGCCGCAGCGAGCTGATCGTGCATTTGGCGCAGGCGCTGGGCGGGGGCGGGCCGTTGGGGCGGCTTCACGGCTTGGGGTCCAGGTCTTGCGTGGAATCGGTGGGCGGGGATTGAAGCTGCATCTTCCACTCGAGTATGCGGGCGCGTGTTGAGGCGGCCTCAGCCTGCGGGATGTGGCCAGCATGCTGCAGCGAGATGGAGAGCGCGGTGTGCGCGAGCGGGTCAGCCGGGGTGAGTGCGGTGAGGGCGAGGGCGGCAGCGATGGATTGCTCGAGGCGTCCGGCATCGCGGAGGGCGCGCACCAGGCCATGATGCGCCTCAACGTGGGCGGGGTCGGCGTCGATGGCGGCACGAAAGCACTGGGCAGCGGCGGCGGGGTCGGCTGCTGTGAGAAGATCGAGGCCCTGCTGGGAGAGCGCGTCGGCAGTGGGTGAGTTGGACTTAGTCACGGCTGTTATTAGGATAATGGCTGAGTGTCGCCAAGCGCGGAACTAGCGCAAGAGGAGAACGGGATGAAGAGTCATACCGAGTACCTGGTGTTTGAAACAAAGAAGCGGCGGGAGATGGTTCACATTACGGACGAGGTGGAGGATGTGGTGCGGCGCAGCGGAGTAAAGGATGGACTTTGCTTTGTTTCGCCAATGCACATTACGGCTGCGGTTTATGTGAACGACCACGAGAGTGGCTTGATTGAGGACATTGGCAAGTGGCTGGAGGAACTGGCTCCGGCGCGGCCTGACTACAAGCATCACCGCACGGGCGAGGATAACGGGGACGCGCATTTGAAGTCGCTGCTGCTGCACCACGAAACTACGTTGCCGGTGACTAACGGCAAGCTCGACCTGGGCACATGGCAGCGGTTGTTCTATGCGGAGTTCGATGGGCAGAGGCGGAAGCGGGTGATCGTCAAGGTACTGGGAGTAGCGTAGCCTGCGGGTTTGGTGCTTGGGCTACCTGCTCGGTTACCCCAAGGTTGAGACCTACTGGAGGCTCCTCCTCATGTGCTTTCTCCGCGGATTCAATCTTGAGATTCGCACTGCCATGGATCGTATATTGAGAGCAAAAAGGCACCGCGCGATGCGGGGAAGATGTTCGTTCTGCCTTCTTGATGCCAGGGAGCATGAGTGACCTGTTTCCCAGTCTCCGATGATCCGTTAGAGGCTGGAATACAGTTCAGCGGATTCAGGCGCACAGGTCTCCCGTCGAAGACAGACTTGCCGAAATGGGGACCACTGGTGTCAGGAATATAGAAAAGACGAGGCTAGGGAACAGTCCCGCCTATTCATCGGTGATCTTCCGCCAGACACCAGGGGGTGAGCTGGAACTGGGGGCGGAGAGATCAATCTTGTTGCGGGGCAAGATGATGAGATCGACCCGGCGGTTCTCTGAGCGGCCAGTGGCGCTGTCGTTGCTTGCTACGGGGTGGAACTCGGCGTAGCCGGCGGCGGAGAGCCGGTTTGCAGGCATGATGTTGAGAGCGAGGACGAGCCTGGCTATGCGGGTGGCGCGAGCAGTGGAGAGCTCCCAGTTTGAGTCGAATTCGCTGTTGTGGATTGGGATGTTGTCTGTGTGGCCCTCGATGCGCAGATCATAGGGTGTGTGGCTGAGGGAGAGGGCGATCTGGCGCAGCGTGGCGAGAGTCTCCGGCTTGGGCGCGGCTGAGCCGGAGGGAAAGAAGCCGGCTTCGCGCAAGCTGATGACGAGCCCGTCATGGCCCATCTGGATGGAAACGGTGTGGGTGGCCACCTGGTTGGAGAGTGTTTGCTCAAGCTCGCGGCGAACTTGGTCGAGGTCGCTTTTTACGCGGGCGGGCGCAAGCACATCTTCTCCCATAACAATGTTCATGGGCATTACGGCTTCATCCGTGGAAGAGGCGGCGGCGGAACCGCTGGCAGGGTGGCGCGATGCCTCGGGGAAGATACCGAGAGAGCGAAAGGCAGAGTCAATGGACGCGGAGACCTGCATTTGTTTCTTCTGGTCGGCCTTGGCAAAGGCGTAGAGGACGACAAAAAAACCGAAGAGCAGGGTGATGAAATCGGCATAAGATACCAGCCAGCGATCGTGGCTGACGCGGCTTCGGGGTACGCGCGGGGTCATCAGGCGGCTTCCTTCTTATCGCGGCTGGAGTCATCGACAAAGCCGGCCAGCTTGACCTCAAGCATGCGCGGGTTCATGCCTTCGAGGATGGAGATGACGCCTTCAAGCATCATCTCGCGGCGGCGGTGCCCATCGCGGATGCGGATGCGCATTTTTCCGGCGAAGGGCAGGAAGAAGAGATTGGCGATGCCGACACCATAGATTGTGGCGACAAAGGCGACGGCGATGCCGCGGCCTACCTCCTGAATATTGTCCAGATGCTGCATCACCTGGATAAGGCCAAGGACTGCGCCGAGAATCCCGATAGTGGGCGAAAAGCCGCCAGCGGACTCGAAGACCGCCGGCAGGCGCTCTTCGTCTTCCGTGGTGGAGTCGAGGCTGACACGCATGATCTTGCGCAGTTCGCTGGGCTCGGTGCCATCTACGGCGAGCATGAGCGATTGCTTGAGGAAGGGCTCCTGAATGGACTGCAGATCGGCGTCGAGAGAGACAACGCCGTTGCGACGGGCTTTGTTGGCATAGGCTAACAGCAGTCGAATGAGCTGATCGTCGAGCTTACGCGGCGCTGCAAATATGTCGGCCATGCTGCGGAAGGCGGCAACGACGGTGGTGAGCGGAAACTGCAGCAGGACCGCGCCCATGGTGCCGCCGAAAACGATGAGGGCCGCGGTGGGCTGCATGATCTGGCCAAGATTGCCGCCCTCGATAAGCAGTCCTGCAACGATGCCGGCAATGGCTAGAAAAACTCCGCCGATACTCGCTTTATCCATTTACAGCTCCTCAAGAAGTAGTGCGAGACAATGCCGATAGTGGGGACTCAACCAACGAAGACCTGTCGCCGGGGATAGGTGAATCAATCGTCACTGCTGCGCTTTGGAGCCGGGGGCGCCTGGCCGGGCTGGCCTGAGACGTCAAGGCTTGCCAGCGCGGCTACGCCTGCCAGATCACCAAAAGTGTGCAGGCGTCGGGCCACGTTTGTGAGCAGGCGCGCGCGGTAGGCAAGAACCTTGTCAACGACTTCGGCGGTCTGCTCACGAACGATCAGCTTCTCACCATTGATAAGTGTCAGCATGGTGTCTGGCGATGCTTCGGCGGTCTTGATCAAGTCGCTGTTGAGTATCATCGGGTTTCCGTTGAGCCGCGTAAGTTCGATCATGGCCGTGAAACTCCTTCGCGGAAGATATCGGCGGGGAAGCTGGAATCGTTAGAAAATTAGAAGCAAATTCGCACAAGTGTCCGCAGTGGGACAAAAACAGCAGGGTGATAAAGTCCCCGGCATGGGCGCCGAAGAAGGGGCCAGATGCGACAGCTCAAACCCGAAAGCAGCCACCCAGAGCAAACAAAAAATGGGGGCACGATCGGCAGAAGAGCCGTAAATCAACGCATCCAACAAGGAGAACCCCATGTCCCTGGGTGTCTTGAATAATGTCAATGCGATTTATGCAACCAACAACCTGAACAACACCAGCAATAGCTTGTCGAACGTGCTGCAGCAGTTGTCTTCCGGATCGCGGATCAACTCTGGCGCAGACGACGCGGCTGGCCTCTCACTGGTCAACGGCCTGCAGGCCAACTCGCAGGCACTCACACAGTCCAAGACCAACGCACAGGAAGGCGTAGGCCTGCTACGGGTAGCCGATGGCGCCCTCTCTCAAGTGACGAACCTGCTCAACCGCGCCGTGACGCTGGCTACCGAAGCCTCGAACGGCACCCTCACCGGCACACAGTTCAGCGCCGCCAACCAGGAATACCAGTCGATTCTTTCCGAAGTGAACAACATCGGCTCGACGACCACATACAACAACGCGGCCGTCTTTGGCACGGGTGGCACGGTAGGCATCTACACCGGCGACTCATCGAGCAAGAGCGCTTCGCTGGACAATATCGCCATCTCTCAGCTGACTTCTACAAGTGTTGGCGACACGAACGGCGTAATGAGCTACAACGGCGGCAAGAATATCTTCTTGGATCTGTCCAATGGCGTGGCTCAAGTCGCCAATGCGCAGAGCACCGATACGATCGCCTCCACAACTTTGACCATCGGCTACAAGAACACCGACGGCTCAGCCCAGACTGTGACCACTTCTGCCGCAACTTCAGTAGGCGCATTGATCGCCGCCATCAATTCTTCCGGGCGCGGCCTGACGGCGTCATTTACTACCGCAGCGCAGGCTGGTGCTGGTGGAACGGTAACAGGGACCGACACCGGCATCATGATCTCAGGCAACCTTGCCGCTGCCGCCACCACCGGCGGAGCCCAGACGGTTGCAATCGCATCCGGCGGCTATGATGCGGCGGGCGTGACGTCCGGAGTAAACGCTGGAGGCCATGCTCTCACAATCGATAACACCGGCGGCATCAACGCCATCAACTATACTGCCGGCGTCGGCGCCAACCTGACCAGCAACGACCTGCTCAGCCAGGCTGGAGCAGAAGCCACTCTTACCACGCTGAACACGGCCATTAGCGATGTGGCCGCGCAAGACGGCTACATCGGCGCTCAGATCAACACCCTGAATGCGGTCAGCTCTGTGCTGAGTACGCAGCAGGAGAACGTGACCTCGGCGCAGAACGCAGTGCAGGCAACGGACTATGCGTCGGCAACTTCGAACATGTCCAAGTACCAAATCCTCAGCCAGACTGGCATCTCGGCACTGGCACAGGCGAACAGCATGCAGCAGGAAGTGACCAAGCTGTTGCAGTAACCCCGGATGTCTCCGGCGACAGGTGTGCGCCGCCGGAATGAAGTGAGAAGCGGTTCCCAACGACCAGTCTTCGTCGTTGGGGTGAAGTGAACCGGCGCATTGCCGATAACCAGGAAGGGCGTCCGGAAGGGCGCCCTTCACTGCGTAAGTGCAGATTTGGGTGGGAGAAGAGATGAGTTTTTCCCAATCTGCACAATGATCCGGCGGCTCTCCGGCTGCTTGAATTTTTCATGGGGGTCTCAATGGGCACTGTGGGACTGAGTTTCGGCTCGCCAACTGGCGGGACGGGTTTCGATGTGAGTACGACGGTGGCCTCGATTGTGAGCAATCTGCGGGGCGTGGAGACGCCGTGGAAGACGCAACTGACCTCGATGCAGGCGCAGGACACAGCGATTTCGAGCCTTGGAACTTTAATGTCGAATCTCTCCAACGACATGAGCCAACTGACCGACTTCACTGGCATCATGGCGCAGAAGACCGGCTCCAGTTCTGATACCAACGTGGTGCAACTCACCTCGGCAACTTCGTCCGCGGTGGCGGGAACGCACACGGTGGTGGTGAACAACCTGGCCCAGACATCGAGCGGCTATATGGACCCGATCACCAATGCGTCGGATACGCTGGCCGGCTCAATTACATTGCAGGTGGGCACAGGTCCGGCGCAGACAATTACGCTGAACTCATCGAATAATACGCTGGCCAAAATGGCGGCGGCGATCAACTCCTCTGGCGTTGGTGTAACGGCGAGCGTGCTGACGGACTCCTCAGGTTCGCGGCTGAGCCTGGTGTCGGGGACTTCGGGTGCTAACGGCAACATCAAGATCACATCGAATTCCATTGTGGACAGCACCAACAGCAACACCGCGCTGAGCTTTAACAGCACCGTGACCGGCAAGGACGCCAGCCTGCTGGTAGATGGCGTGAGCCTGACCAGCGCTTCGAATACCGTGACCAATCTGATTCCCGGGCTGACGTTTCAACTGCTGGCCCCGAGCACGAAGCAATCCGATGGCAGCCTGGAGCAGGTGCAGGTGGTGATCGGCAACGATGTGGCATCGGTATCAAGCACGATCAACACCATGGTGAGCGACTATAACTCGCTGGTGAGCGCGCTCAATGTGCAGGACAAGAACGACAGTTCAGGAAACCCGGAGCCGTTGTTCGGCTCGCCCACGCTGACCCTGCTGCAGCAGCAGCTTTTGAGCGGACTGAACACGCAGAATCCGAACGGCTATCTCGACTCAATCTCCAGCAATACCGGCACGACGCTGACTGGGAGTATGACAATCCAGGTGGGCTGCGGCACGGCACAGACAATTACGCTGGACTCATCCAACAACACGCTGGCGGGGCTGGCAGATGCGATCAACTCGGCCAGCATGGGGGTCAGGGCGACCGTGGTCACGACTGGTACGAAGCAGAGCATTTCGCTGCTCTCGCAGAATACGGGGTCGGCTGGTGCGCTGACGATCAGCTCAAGTATCGTGGCTACGAGCGACAAGCTCCTCGGCTACTCTGGCACGGCGGGAAGCAGCACGACGGCTTCAACCGGCAAGCTCGCTTCAATTTCAAACAGCAGCGATACGCTGGCAGGCTCTATCTCGATCAAGGTGGGCACCGGCGCGGCTCAGACGATCAAGCTCGACTCGAGCAACAACACAGTATCAGGGCTGGCAGATGCAATCAACTCGGCCAATATTGGAGTTTCGGCTTCTGTGCTGACTAACAGCGATGGGTCGTCGAGCCTTTCGCTGCTCTCGCAGACCTTGGGGGCTGCCGGAAATCTGACTGTGACCTCGAGCATTCTGGACACAACCGCGACCAGCACAGCCACCTTGAACTACAACAATTCTTCAGACGTCTCGGGACTTGCCAATCTCGGCATCTCGGTCTCACAAAAAGACGACGGGACGCTCGACTTCACCGCGGCGTCGTTGACCTCGATGCTGAACTCGGATTTCAGCGGCGTGGTGGGATTCTTTCAGAACGCCAATAGCTGGGGCACTTCGTTTGCCTCGATGCTTAACAATGCCGGCAGCAGTTCGTCGACGGGAATTCTCTCGCTAGCCACCAAGTCCAACAGCAACACCGAGTCCATGTTGAACGCGGAGATATCCAAGGAAGAGAGCATGATCTCTGTGCAGCAGAAGAGCTTGACTGCAGAGTTGAACAGCGCCAACGAAATTATGCAGGGGATTCCGACGCAGTTGCAGGGAGTAAACGAGCTTTACTCGGCGATTACCGGCTACAACCAGAACAGAGGCTAAGGAGCGGAACGGGATGGGAAGTTATCGGGAGCATGCGCTGGAAGGCGCTTCAGCCGTGGATCTTGTGGTGGCGCTTTATGGCGGAATCATCCGCTTTCTTTCCTCGGCGATTGTGGCCGTGGAGTGCGGCGACGCGGAGGCGCGGCGGGTGGCTGTAAAGCGGGCGCTGGACATCATCATCCACCTGCAGGCGCGATTGCGGATGGATGTGGGCGGGCGGCCGGCTGAGGTGCTGAGCGAGTTTTACGCTTCGATATTTGCGGAGATATTGCAGGCTTCGCAGTCTGCTTCGAAGGCGAAGTTCGAACATGCAATCGAGTGTGTGCACACGGTGCGCGATGCATGGCGCGAGGTGGCAAGAGACCCGGAGGTGAACCCTGCTCCGCTGCAGGTGAGCTTTAATTCCGCGGGACACGCGCACCTTGCGGCCGAGAGCGGCGGCTACGAAATGGAGTCCGTGGGTTCGCGATGGAATGCCTGAGCGGCGATAGGCTGTGATTTTAAAGCTGCGCCGGGGCGTGCTGCCCAGGCGCGGACTACCCAGCCACGGTGAGTTCTTCTTCCAGTTGTTGCTTCTGGTAGAGCCCGGCATAGTAGCCATCGAGCGCCAGTAACTCGTCATGCCTGCCGAGTTCCACGATTCTGCCGTGGTCGAGTACGGCGATCTGGTCGGCGTTGCGCACCGTGGATACGCGGTGGGAGATGAGGATGGTGGTAGAGGTTGCGGTGTAGCTGCGCAATCCGCCCAGGATGCGCTCCTCAGTGTAGGTATCTACGCTGGCCAGCGCGTCGTCGAGGATGAGAATGGCAGGGCGGCGCAGCAGAGCTCGGGCAATGGCTGAGCGCTGCTTTTGGCCCCCTGAGAGCGTAACACCGCGTTCGCCAACCATGGTCTGAAAGCCCTGCGGAAACTCTTCGAACTCCTGTCGTATGTGGGCGGCCTCAGCGGCATTGAGCAGCTCTTCGGGGGCTGCATTGGGAGCGCCGAAGGCAAGATTCTCGCGGATTGTCTCGCTGAAGAGGAATGTCTCCTGGGGCACCATGCCGATGTTGCGACGCAGGACGGCGAGCGGGTAATCGCGGACGGAGCGGTCGTCAACGAGCAGCGAGCCCTCGGGGGCCTCATAGATGCGCGCGAGCAAGTTAACCAGTGTGGATTTTCCGCAGCCGGTGGGGCCGACGATGGCGAGGCTGGAACCGGCTGGAATACGCAGCGAGATGTCTGAGAGTACGGGCGTCTCGCCGTAGCTGAAGTTGAGATGGCGGAATTCGATCTCGCCGTTCAGCACGGAGTCGGCGGGAATCGACTTGTCGGCGGCGCGGTCGTCGATGGCCGGCTCAGCATTGAGTAATTCGTCGATGCGCTTTACCGAGGCAGTTCCGCGCTGGAAGATATTAATGACCCAGCCTACGGCGATGATGGGCCAGATGAGCATGATCATGTAAGTGTTGAAGGCTACAAATTCGCCGACTGAAATCTTGTGTGCGATAACCAGATGGCCACCGGCAAGCAGGGTGATGATCATGGAGACGCCCAGGACGAACTCGAGCGTTGGCCACAGCATGCCCATCAACTGCACCAGCCGCAGAGCGCGGGCGATATATTGGCGATTGAGCTTTTCGAAGAGGCTTATTTCCGACTCTTCGCGGGCAAAGGCGCGCACCAGGCGGGCGCCCGAGTAGTTTTCCTGGGCCTGGGAGCTGATCTCAGAGAAGCTGGCCTGGATGCGCTCGAAACGATCATGAATCTTGCTGCCGAAGTATTGCACGAGGATGCTGGCCAGAGGCATGGGCGCCCAGGCGACCAGTGTGAGCCAGGGGCTGATGCGGAGCAGAAAGAACAAAGCGCCGACGGTGAAGAAAATGGTGTTGGCGCTGTACATCAGGGCCGGGCCCAGCAGCATGCGAACGGCATTTAGATCATTGGTTAGCCGGGCCATAATGTCGCCGGTGCGGTAGCGCTGATAAAAGCCCGAGTCCTGCAGTTCAAGCTTGCGGAACAGGTCATTCCGCAAGTCGAACTCGATCTCCCGCGAGATACCGATCAGAATCCAGCGCTGGGAGTAAAGAAACACGCCCTTGAACAGTGCGATGGCGATGAGCAAGCCGGCGAAGAGAAGAATGTTGTTGCGAGTGGCCGTGCCTTTTTGCAGCGCGTCCACAGTCAGCTTGAGAACCCTGGGAAACTGGACCCAGATGGCATTGGTGACGACGCAGGAGAGCGTACCCCACACGTATCCCCAGCGATAGCGGCGCATGTACACGTAGAGTGGGGCCAGGTCACGAAACATAGGTCTATTGTATCGGGAGCAGCGTTGGGGTGCATGAGGCCCGGATTTTGTTGGGCCAGGGAGCGAATTGAACGTGAATTGGGATGGGATTCTTTAAAAAACGCTATGAATGCTCTTACCTGGCTGGCAGTTTTCGCGAGAGGAAGTGAAGTGTCGAAAGAAAGTGTCGATAGGAATTATATCGGCGATTTTCAGCGAAAAGAGCTTTTCAGTGAAGGGGTTGCTGTGGAATCTCCATCAACTGTTGACGCAACAATCGGAGCGCAAGGTGTCTGGGGCAAGGAGCGCCGTCGTAGCCAGCGCTTCCTGTGTGATGGATTTGCGGAGGTGATGATCCTGGATCCGGATTCTCTGTTTCGTGGGGCGATTCGGGACGTCAGCCAGAGCGGGTGCTTTGTGATGACCAAGGCGCGCATGCCCTTGAAGCGGCTTGCGGAAGCAGAAATTCGTTTCAAATTGATCAACAGGCAGTTCAGAACCCGTGCGCTTGTCATGAATGTGCGCCCCGGAGAGGGCGTTGGGTTTGAGTTTGTCTTTGCAAACAAGCAGGTTGAGGAGCAGGTGAAAAGCCTGATCCAGGAATTGACGGTGGCAATGGCGCGAGGAAAAGTCTAAGGAGTGCGGGCTTAGGTGGGCGTGCGGAGCAGGAGATAGCCGCCTACCAGGGCGAAGAGAATGTCAGAGGACCAGGCCGCTAGAGCGGCAGGTAGATAGTTCACGTTGCCCATGGCGCCAAACAGCCCATCCACCACATAGTAGGCAAGGGCTACCGCGATGGCCACGGCGATGGCAGTGAGCGAACCGCGGCGGCCCATGGAAAGCGCAAAGGGAATGGCCAGTACGGCCATGACGATGGCGACCAGCGGGTAGGCGAGCTTGTGCCAGAGCGCGACGCGGAGGCGCATGGTGTCAAAGCCGCTTTGTCGCAAGTCTCCAATATAGGTGTCTAGCTGGCCGAAGTTCATCTCCTGCGATTGGAGATTTTCCTTTTTAAAGTAGCCAGGATCTTCGCGAATCTCGGCAAATGTGGTTTGCTTGAACTCACTATATCCAGTGGTCTCGGCACCGTTCATATCGCGTTGCCAGCCGCTCTGGAAGCGCCATGTGCCGGCGCTATGGTCCCAAAAAACACGTGTGGCAAAGATGCGCCGCGAAATTGCGAAGGTAGCTGGATCGAAGTCGAAGACCGAGAGATTGGCGAACTCGTTGCGATCAGGATCAAAAAACTGGTAGTAGAAAATGCGGCTAGGCTCGCCTGTGCGCTGCTGCCCAAAGATCCACTTCTGCTCGGGGTGCAGGAAGGTTTGTGGGGGGCGGCCTTTGATTGTGGAGCGCAACGCCTCCTGGCGGCGGTTGGCCTGGGGAAGATAGAACTCATCGAAGAGGAACAGGCTTACGGCGAGAATGATGGCTATGGAGACGATGGGAACGACCAGCCGGTAGAGGCTGATGCCAGTGGCCTTCATGGCGATGATCTCGCTGTTGCGGTTGAGCACGCCGAATGTGACCAGAGCCGCGATAAGCACAGCCAGGGGCGCAATCTGGTAAAGCATGCTCGGCGTCAGGTTGACGAGATAGGCGCCGACTGTTGAAAGCGGAATGTGGTTGCGCAATATGTCGCCAACCAATTCAAAAAATGTGAATACGAGCATGAGTAAAACGAAGCCCGTGAGCACTAGAAAAAAGGTGCTGAGGAACTCGCGGATAACGTACTCGTCAAGGATGCGCGGAAAGGCGTGGCGGGATTTTGCCCGCTCCGGCTTCGTCTGCAGCTTATTGAGAAGGCTGGTGAGCGAGATGAACTTGTGCCTGGGAGCGCCGGCGTCTCTTGGCTTGGGTAAACGCGTGGCCCAGCCCGCAATCGTGCTAAGGATGCGGCCGCCACTCGCCATTTGCCACAGCAGGAAGATGCCCGCTCCGGCGAACAGCAGGTTGGCCGACCACACAGCCAAAAACGCGGGGAGCTTGTTCTGCTTTCCCAGCGCCATGCCGGTGGAGGAGAGGAAGTAATAGAAAAAAACCAGGAGGATGGTGAAGACGAACCCGGAGCTTTTACCGCCGCGCCTCGATGCCACTCCAAGGGGCACGCCAATGAGCATCAGGACCAGGCAGGCGACAGGGAATGCAAAGCGATTATGCAACTCAATGAGGAACGGCCTTGAGTCAGGACCGTGGATGCGCTTCAACAGGACGCTCATCGGCAGAGCGTAAATAGCCGTGTCCCTGCGCCCAAGATGCACATCGCTCTGGGCGCTGAGAGCCAGAGGCAGATCCGTGTTGGTAAAAGTGGAGATGTTGTACTGCTGCGACATGCCGGCCTTGGTCTCGTGGCGCGATCCATCGCGCAGGCGCATGAGCAGTTCCTGGGGGGAGTCGCTGACGACAGTGGCGGAGGCCGCGGTAGTGATTACCGGCGTGGTGGCGTCAGAGACGTCGGCCATAAAGACCTGACGCCAGTTGGCTGCGCCGGTTCCGGAGCGCACGTCCTGAACGTAGAGTACGAAGTTTTTGAAGTCCTCGTAGAAGACGCGAGGCTGAATCTGGTAGGAGGCCTGCGAAGTTTCAAGGGCCTGCTCCATATCGAGGATGGCGCGGTTGGCACGGGGGGCCAGATAGAGGGAGTTGGCGAGGCCGAGCAGCGTCCCCATAACGGCAACGATGGAGGAGACGCGTACAAAGTAACCGATGCCCAGCCCTGAGGCGCGCATGGCGACGATTTCACTATCAGCGGCGAGGCGACTGAGCCCAAGCAGTACGCCCACCAGCACGGACATGGGAATGGTAACCCGAAGAAGGTTGGGCAGAGTGAAGAGGAATATCTCCATGGCGCTGGAGAGCGAGGCGCTGTTGCGCACCACCATCTCAAGCACGTGGGGAAGGTAGGGCATGAAGAGGATGAAAGTGAAGAGGGCGCAGCCTATGAGCGTATGGGAGAGAATTTCACCGAGAATGTAGCGGGTCAGGATGCGCACAAGGAGGCTCTTGGCTAGTTTAACTTGCCGAACCGGGCGGCCCTAAGCGATAGTTGCTGGCCAGGCCTCCGGAAATCTCCTGCTCCCCCATTGCGCCGAAACGTGCCATGCTGTATCCGACCGTTCAATTTATGTAAATTGTGAATTTGG
>Ga0316231_1001265_pt1 | contig 28830 bp, 26 predicted proteins | sample TBH18027metaG_FD_206002 | JGI IMG/M metagenome (GOLD analysis project Ga0316231, IMG submission 206002) | Freshwater microbial communities from Trout Bog Lake, Wisconsin, USA - TBH18027 | ecosystem: Environmental > Aquatic > Freshwater > Lake > Hypolimnion/Profundal zone | place: USA: Wisconsin... | reverse complement strand
CCCCGGGGGGATCGCCAGCGTCAGGCCGGTGGGCACCAGCCGGCGCTCACCGGGAGCCAGGGTCCAGGTTTCCTGTTCCGGGATGGCGGCGCGCAGGTCCATTCCGGCGGCATGGGGCGTGGCCCGCTCCGGCAGGGGAAGGCCGAGGCCATGGGGCAGCCGGTGCACGGGAACGGGAATCATGGTTTCTCCTGGGGACGGGCAAGGCTGCTCCCTGCCAAGATAAACCATACACCGGCGATTCCTGAGCCACCTGCCCCACCGGGAGATTCTCAATGACCTTCAAGGCTGTCCTCGCGTTCGTCCTCTGCCTGGGGCTGGCGGCGCAGGAGGAGACCCGCCCGGCCGGCCGGACCGAAACCCGCACCGAGGTCCTGGCCTATGGTTCCAAGCTCTGGGTGAGGAACCGCAATGGCGCCATCGTCGTCAGCGGATGGGACAAGGAGGAGGTCAGCCTGAGCGCGGACATCCGCGATTCCGAGCAGCGCAGGATCGAGCTGGTGGTGCAGCGGCAGGGGCCGGACCTGGACATCGAGGCCCAGTTCCAGCAGCCCAGACTGAGCCTGGGCCTGGGCTCGGCGCCCAGTCCATGGTGCCGGATGACCCTGAATGTGCCGCGCAAGCTCCTCGGCCATTTCCGCACCACCAACGGCCCCATCACCGTGGAGTCGGTGGTCGGCTACGTCCGCTGCGAGACCATCAACGGGGATATCACCCTCGGCGCCGTCGCCGGGGAGGTCCTGGCCGAGACCATCAACGGCAATGTCGAAGCGCGCGCGCTGCACGCCCGGATCAGCGGCGGGACCGCCAACGGGCGGATCCTGCTGGAGGATGTGGACGGCCAGGTGAAGATGGAAACCACCAACGGCTTCATCACCGCCCGGAACCTGGATGGCTGGGGCGAAGGCATCAGCCTGGCCAGCACCAACGGCGCCATCGATCTGGAGCTGGGCCGGGCCACCGGCGATCTGCTGGCGGAAAACGCCCACGGCAGCATCCGCATCCGGGTCGCCAACGCGCAGGTGCTTGAACTCGGCAAGCACCGGGTGCATGTGCGGGTGCCGGGCCGGAACCAGAAGATCCTCCTGGGCACCACCAACGGGAGCATCCAAGTTCATTAACTTTGCTACTCTGGTCTGATGCGGTCACCCCTGGTTCGTTTCGCGCTCTCCGCCCTGATCGGGGTGGCGGTCCAGGCCCAGAGCGTGCGCCTGCCCCAGGTGTTCGAAAAGACCCTCGGCAACGGCATCAGGGTCATGGTGGTGGAACGGCCGGGCAGCGGCGCCATCCACGCCCGGCTGTTCATCCGCGGCGGACGGGCCAACACCGGGGGCCTGCCGCCGGTGGCGGCCGACCTGCTCGCCAGGACCCTGTTCCGCCGGGTGCTGCCGGCCGCGCTGGAGCCGAAGCTGGAACCCATCCTGGAGCGCGAGGGCGGCGCCTTCGAGGCGCTGCGGTTGGACCGGATGGCCCAGACCCGGCTGCCCGTCGGGGTGCAAACTCCCGCCGCCTCGGAGCAGGCCTCGCTCAAGGCGCTGGAAGAGACCGCCATGGACGCGCTGCTCAAGCAGGTGGGCGAAGCGGAAACCTGGGACACCCTGGACGCCCTGGGCGGCACCGGGCGCACCCTGGCGGTTTCGGCCGACTTCCTCTGCCATGGCGTCGACCTCCCCGGTTCCGCCCTCGCCGACTGGTGCCGGACCGAAACGGCCCGGCTGCTGCATTTGCCGGTGGGGCGGTTTCCCCTGGAACGGGAACGGCTGATCCAGGAGATCGACGCGGGGGATCCCCCCAGTCCGCCGGCGCTGTCCGTGCTGCTGGCCACGGCCCTGTCCGGCCGGCCCTATGCCCTGGCTGCGGAATTCCACCGGTCCCAGGTGGAGTCGATCACCTGGCGGGAGCTGCAGACCTACGCCCGGTGGGCGGTATCCCCGGAGAACCTCATCCTGGTGCTGGTGGGCGATGTGAAGGGCGCCGCGGTCATGCCCCAGCTGGAACGCAGCTTCGGCGCGCTGCCCCGGTACCCCGGCAGCGCGGCCCACTGGGAGGGGGCGGAGCTGTTCCAGGCCAGCGACCCGGTGAGTTCGCTGGAGTCGCCCGGAGGCCGCCGGCTGATCGTGAGCACCACCGGCGATACCCGGGTCTTCTTCGGCTGGCGCGTGCCGCCCGCCAACCATCCTGACGGTTCGGCCCTGCGCACCCTGACCCAGATCCTGGGGGGAGCCCCCAGCGCCCGGCTCGAGCAGAACCTGGTGTCGACCCGGGGCATCGCCAGCCGTCTGACGATCCGCATGGGCGTGCCCGGGCGGCGCGACGTGAACCTGCTGGTCATCGAGGCCGAGCCGGCCCAGGGCCATTCCCTGGATGAACTGGAACAGGCCATCCAGGACGAGGTGCTGCGGCTCCAGCGCGAGCCGCTGATCGACCTGGAGGTGCGCCAGGCCCAGGTCCAGCTGGAAGCGAAGGAGACCCTGGCGCAGGAGGACGCGGGCACCCTGGCCGAGACCCTGGGCGCGGCCCAGTGCCAGGGCGGCGACTGGCGGATGGCGTTCCGGGCGCTGGAGAGCGGCGGCCTGAAAGCCGCGGACGTCCAGCGGGTGGCCCGGACCTACCTGGTCCCGGCCCGGGCCACCATCGCCCAGATGGGGCCGGATCCCCTGCTCCTGCCCAGGGACCGCACCGAAAGCCGCCTGCTGCAGGTCCTCACCGCCCTGCTGCAGCGCAAGCTGGGCAACACGGCCCAGGCCGACATCGTTCTGCGGGAGGCCTTGCGCCAGCTGCGCATGCTATCCCAGGCGGAACGGGAACAGACCCTCAAGCTGCTGGAAGCCCAGGTGCGGCCATGATCCGCTGGACCGGGCCTGCGCTGGTGTGCGCGCTGGCGGCGGCGCTGCCCGTCCAGGGCGCGCCGGACCGGCAGGTCTTCCAGACGGCCGGGCTGAACTGCATCCTGGTGGAAAGCCACGAGCGGCCGCTGATCCGCATGGAGCTGGTGTGCCGCTGGGACCGTTCCGAACTGCCCGCCGGCAAGGAAGGCATCGGCGGCTTCCTGGCCGAGACCATGGCGGCCGGGGGCGCCGGCGCATACAGCCGCGCCGCCTTCCACCGCGCCCTGGACGCCCAGGGCATGACCTACGCGTTCCAGGCCCGGACCGGCGCGTTCCGCTGGACCCTGGTGGCCGACAGCCGGAACCAGGAAACGGCCATGGAACTGCTGACGGACGCCGTGGTCCGGCCCGCCTTCGACGGCCCGCTGGTGGAAACCGAGCGCAGGGAAGTGCTCAGGTTGGCGGCCGCCGAGAGCCCGCGGCAGCGGGGGATCTCCCGGTTCCTGTGGAGCGTCGGTGATCCCGCGACCATGATCCCGGCCGGCGCGCTGGGCCTGGATCGTATCGAATTCAAGGACCTGCTCGACTTCCGCCAACGGGTGCTGCGTCCGGAGGGCGCCACCCTGGTGCTCTACGGCGATCTGAACCTCACCCAGGCCAAGCAGTTGGTGCTCATGCACCTGGGCATCTGGGGACCCGCCGCCCAGGCGCCGGTGAAGGGGATCGCGGCCGCAGCCAAAGCCGCGCCCGATCCCCGGCTGATGGCGGTGTTCGGGGCCGGCCCGGCCGAACTCTGGGCCGGAGCGCCGCCTCCCGAGGCGAGCGGCCCGGCCGTGGCGGCGCTGCTGCCCATCCTGCTGGCCCGGGCTTCCCGGTCGCGCTTCGGCAGCTTCGAATTGACCTTCCAGCTGCCCCCGGATGGCCGGACCCCTCTGCTGATCAAGGCCAAGGTGCCGCCGGCGGACCGGGACGCCCTGGTGCCGGGATTCACCGCCGCCCTGGCCGACCTGCGCCGGAGCGGGTTCTCCCAGAGGGAGCTGGCCGGCGCCCTGATCCAGTGGAAGGCCGAAAACAGCGCGCTGGCCCTGCACCCCGAGGCCCTGGTGCGCGCGCTGGGCGATGGCCGGCTGGACCCGGACCTGGCCCGGGCGGTGGGCCAGGTGACCCTGGCCGAGATCGACCAGGTCCTCAAGGCCTGGCTGGACCCGGAGCGGCTGCGCTTCCTCATGCTGGGCGCCGACGCGCCCATGCTCCAGAAGGCGGAAACCGCCGGACTGAAGCCTTCGACGGTTCTGGGAGCCGAATAGGGTAGACAATCTACCAGCTTGCTACTATTTTATAACTAAATTAGTAGGTGAGCGATGCACCCACCGAAGAGCCCCAAAGACCTGAGCCAGATCATTGCCCAAACGACCCCCGAGCGCCTGGTCCAGGCCATCCAGGCCCAGTCCGGGCCCCTGGTGAACGGGGCCTACCTGCACTGGGATGAACTGCGGCACCGGACCCCACCCGATGGCTTGACCCATGAACAATGGTGGCTGGCCCTCGGGATCGCCCGCCAGGCGCTCTCCCAGCAGCTGCCGCTGCTGGACAAGCACGGGCAACCCTTCACTTTCGGGATGCCCGAACCGGTCCAGATCCATCTCCACCATATCGACCAGGATGCCGCCGGCCAGATCCGGTCTCCCTCCGAGGTGGTGTCCCCGGAACGCAAGGACGAATACCTGCTGCGTTCGCTCATTGAAGAATCCATCACCTCCAGTCAGCTGGAAGGCGCCTCCACCACCCGCAAGGCGGCCGTGGACATGCTGCGCGAAGGTCGCCGGCCCAGGGACCATAGCGAGAAGATGATCTACAACAATTTCCGGACGATGCAGGCCATCCAAGGGTTTCGCGATGAGCCGATCACCATCGCCAGGCTGTTGGAGCTGCACAGCCTGATCGCCGAAGGCACCCTGCCCGACGCCGCCAGCATCGGCCGGTTCCGGCAGTCGGATGATGTCCGGGTCGTGGACAACGACGAAGGGACCATCCTGCATCAGCCTCCGTCCCACACGGAATTGCCGGAGCGGATGGAGCGGCTGTGCCGGTTCGCCAATGCCCCGGAGCACGAGCGGCCCTTTGTGCACCCGATCCTGAAAGCCATCCTGCTGCATTTCATGATCGGCTACGACCACCCGTTCGAGGACGGCAACGGGCGCACCGCCCGGGCGCTGTTCTACTGGTCGATGCTGCAAAGCGGCTACTGGCTGACCGAATTCATCTCCATTTCCCGCATCCTGAAGCTGGCCCCGGGCCAGTACGGAAGGGCCTACCTGTATGCCGAATCGGATCGGGGCGACGTCACCTACTTCCTGCTGCACCAGCTGGCGACCATCCGCAAGGCCATCACCGGTCTGCACGAGTATCTCGCGCGCAAAGCCAACGAGCAGAGGAGCATCGAACGGCTGCTGGTCAGCTCGCCTTCTTTCCGCGCCGAGTTGAACTACCGGCAGAGGGCCCTGCTCGCCCATGCGCTCAAGCATCCGGGAGAGGGCTACCGCATCGATGCCCATCAGCACAGCCACGGGATCGTCTACCAGACGGCGCGCATGGACCTGCTCGCCCTGTCCGGGCTCGGCCTGCTGGAACAGCGCAAGCAGGGCAGGGCCTATGTCTTCATTGCGCCGGCCGATCTGGAGCGGCGGCTGACCCGGTTGCAGGCCGCCGTCAGCCCAGCCTGATCACGCCCAGGCTTGACAGCAGGATCAGCAGGATCAGCACCGGCGTGACGAACTTGAGGATGCCGTAGAGCAGGCGCCCGTGCCAGGGTTCCCCGCCGAAGCCCAGGTTCATCTCGCCGGTGAACGCCTTGCGCGACAGGACCCAGCCGCCGATGACGGCGATGGCCAGGCCGCCCACCGGCAGCAGGACGTTGCTTGACAGGAAATCGAACAGGTCGAAGAAGTTCTTGCCGAACAGCTTCACCCCGGCGAGCAGCGGATTCTGGGAGAGGGTGGCGGGGACGCCCAGGGCGAACATCAGCCCGCCGGTGAGGATGGCGGCGCCGCGCCGGCGCAGGTGCCCCTTCTCGATGATCCAGGCCACCGGCACCTCGAGGATGCTGACCATGGCGCCGATGGTGGCGATGGCGGTGAGCACGAAGAACAGCATGGTGAACAGGCCGCCCAGGGGCATCTGGCTGAAGATCAGCGGGATGGTGTTGAACAGCAGGCCGGGGCCGCCGGCGGGCTTGCCGCCGAAGGCGAACACCGCCGGGAAGATGGCCAGGCCCGCCAGCAGCGAGACGCCGGTGTCGGCCAGGGCGACCCGGGTGGCGTTGGGCACGATCCGGGTGGAGTCGGGCAGGTAGGAGCCGTAGGTGGTCATGGTGCCCATGCCCAGGGACAGCTTGAAGAAGGCCAGGCCCAGGGCGTAGAGCACGATCGAGGCGGTCAGCTTGGAGAGGTCGGGCTTGAACAGGTAGGCCACGCCGGCCCCGGCCCCGGGCAGGGTGAGCGCGCGGATGTCGCAGATGATCAGCAGGACGAACAGCAGCGGCATCAGGGTCTTGGTGACCTTTTCGATGCCCCTGGAGACGCCGGCGGCGATGATCGCGGTGGTCAGCACCAGCACCCCGGCCTGCCAGAGCAGCGGCTCCCAGGTGCCGCCGGCCAGCGCGCCGAAGGTCCTGCTGTCCAGGGTCACGCCCGACAGGAAGGCCCCGAACGACTTGAACACGTAGGCGAACACCCAGCCGGCGACGTCGGTGTAGAAGGCCATGATGAGGAAGGCCGCGGCCACCCCGGCCATGCCGATGCCGGACCAGAACTTCTGGCCGGGGACCACGGTGCCGTAGGCGTGGATGGCGTTGAGCCGCATCTTCCGGCCGATGGTGAGTTCCACCACCAGGACCGGGATGCCGACGAAGGCGATGGCCAGCAGATAGACCAGCACGAAGGCGGCGCCGCCGTGGGAGCCGGTGAGGTAGGGGAACTTCCAGATGTTGCCCAGGCCGATGGCGGAGCCCAGGGTGGCGGCGAAGGCGCCGAGGGTGGAAGCGAAGGCGTCCCGAGGCTTCGGGGCGGAAATCGACATGATGGCTCCTGAAAGTGTCTGTGATCAGCTGCCCGGTCAGCCAGGATAGCGGCCGGGGATGCGCAGCCCCAGGGTTTCTTCCAGGCCCAGGGCCAGGTTCATGTTCTGCACCGCCTGCGCGGCCATGCCCTTGCCCAGGTTGTCGATGGCGCACAGCACCACGCCGCTGCCGTCACGGGCGGCCACGGACAGGTCGGCGAAGGCGCTGCCGGCCACGGCGCCCACCCGGGGCGAATCGGCCACCAGGCGCACCAGCGGGGCGTCCCGGAACACCTCCTTGGCCCGCGCCTGCAGGCCGGCCAGGTCCATGCCGGCGGGCAGGGGGAACTGCAGGGAGGCGAAGATGCCCCGGACCATGGGCGCGCTCTGGGGCACGAAGGCCAGTTCGCCCTTGATGCCGACCGCGGCCATGCAGGCCCGCACCTCCGGCAGGTGCTGGTGGTTGAGCACCTTGTAGGCCCGGAAATCGCCGGCCCGGAGCGGATGGTGGGTGCCGGCGGAGGGGCTGGCGCCGCTGCCGCTGGACCCGGTGGCGGCGGTCACGGCCATCCAGCCGATGTCCAGCCCGCGCAGGGGCAGCAGGGTCAGCTGCAGGGCGGTGGCGAAGCAGCCCGGCGACGCGACCCGCCGGGCGCCGCCCAGTGCGGCCCGGTTCCATTCCGGCAGGCCGTAGACGAACCGCGCCAGGTGCTCCGGGCAGGGGTGCGCGCCGCCGTAGGCCGAGGCGAACACCTGGGCGTCCTTCAGCCGGAAATCCCCGCTCAGGTCCACCAGGAGCAGGCGCTGATGGATGCCCGCCTGTTCCCAGGCGGCTTCCAGCTCGGGCAGGCGCTGGGCCAGCTCGCCGTGGGGCAGGGCCGAGAAGACGATGGGCTGCTCGACCTGCTTGAACTCGCTCCAGTCGATGTCGGCTTCGAAGCAGCCGTCGACGATGCCGTTCAGGTTGGGATGGGCGGCCCAGAACGGCTTGCCGGCCAGGGCCCGGGCGGTGCCCCGGATGGAGCCCACCGCGGGATGGGTGGAGAGCCAGCGCAGAAGTTCGCCCCCGCCGTAGCCGGAGGCGCCGAGAATGACGACGGAATACAAGATCAAACCCCCATGCTCTTGCGGACCTTGGCCAGCACCAGCTCGCCCAGTTCCTTTGGATTGTTGCGGGCGTTGCAGGCCGGCAGGCCCAGGGTGCCCACGAAGCGGACCCCCACCCGGTTGTCGGTGGCGGGCCCGGCCACCACGTCCACGTCGATGCCGAAGGCCTCCTTCATGTGCCGGATGCCGCCCTCCACCCCGACCGGGTCGTTGGCGCACAGCACGTAGGCGGCGCCCCAGCCCACCAGTTGCGGGTCGGACAGCACGGCCTGGACCCCGTACTCGCCCAGGATGCCGTCGCCGGTTTCGGCCACGATGATGTTCACCCCCCGGGCGGCCAGTTCGCTGAAGATGATCCGCGCGGCCTCGGGCGCCGTGGCCGGCCCGGTGCAGGCCACCCCGGCGTCGGTGAAATCGAGCACGGCGTCGGCGCCGTAGTCCTGCATCGCCAGGATGTCGCGCATGAGGCTGACGCCGGTGAGCTTGGCTCCGCCCACCTGGTAGCCGGCCTGGGAGAAGGCCCGGACCAGGGCGCAGGCCGCCAGGGTCTTGCCCGAGTTCATGCAGGTGCCGGCCACGAACACCACCGGCACCGGGGTGGTCACGGCCTTGCCCTGCAGGGCCGAGGACTGGATGAAGGCGGGCTGGCCGGTGCGGTTGCCGAACTCGGGAAAGACCAGGACCTGGCCCAGCACTTCCACCTCGAACGGCGCGCCCACTCCGGGATTGCTGGACAGGCAGTGGCCGATCACCCCGCCCAGGTTGAGCATGTGCAGCCGGTCGCCGGCCGCCACCGCCGCCGGCAGGACGCCCTCGAAACCCTGGAGGGCGTTGCGGTGGCCCAGCGCGCCCACCACGATGTCGCCGTCATGCAGCGCGCTCATGCGCCCGTGCACGTCCTCCAGCTGGTTGTAGACCTCCTTCTCGCCATGGATGCGCCCGGCGATCACGGCGCCCTCCTGGGCCGCCACCTCGGGGCTGAGGGTGACCCAGCGGCCGAGGTTGAGGTTGCGGGTGATGGAGGCGATCTTGTCGAGGTGGATTCTCATCTACACCTGCTCCGGCCGGGCCTTGAGCGCGACCATCTGGGGCACCCCGAAGATCTTGGCGAACCCGGCGGCCTCGGCTCCGCTCCACAGCCGGGTGCTTTCGCCATAGCTGGCCATCTCGGGCCGGACCAGGGAGTACAGGGAACGCACGCCTTCCACGTGGAAGCCGAGCGGGTGCAGCTGGATGCGCACGTCGCCGGTGACGGTGGTCTGGCTGGAATCCAGGAACGCCTCCAGGTCCCGGCAGAGCGGATCGAAGAAGTGCCCTTCGTGCAGCATCGAGCCGTACAGGTTGCCCAGGGATTCCTTCCAGAACATCTGCTTGCCGGTGAGCACCAGCTTTTCCAGCTCCCGGTGGGCGGCGATCAGGAGGTGCGCCGCCGGCGCCTCGAAGCCGACCCGGCCCTTGATGCCCATGATGGTGTCGCCCAGGTGGATGCCGCGGCCGATGCCGAACGGCTTGCCCAGTTCGTTCAGGGCCTGCACCAGGGCCACCGGGGCCATGGACGCGCCGTCCAGGGCGCAGGGCACGCCCCGCACGAAGCTGATCTCCAGGGTGCGCGGCGCCAGCGCCGGGTCGACGGCGCCGGCGGGGTAGGCCTCGGCCGGCAGGTGCTGCCAGGGATCCAGGGTCTCCTTGCCGCCCACGCTGGTGCCCCACATGCCTTCGTTGATGCTGTAGGATTCGGTCTTCTCCGGGAATTCGAAGCCGCGGGCGGCCAGGTAGGCCCGTTCCTCGGCCCGGCTCGGGGCCAGTTCGCGGATCGGCGCCATGAGCGTGAGCTCGGGGGCCAGGGCGCGGAAGGCCACGTCGAAGCGCACCTGGTCGTTGCCGGCGCCGGTGGAGCCGTGCACCAGGGCGGTGGCGCCGATGCTCTTGGCGTGTTCCACCACGCGCCTGGCCTGGCACACCCGCTCGGCGCTCACCGACAGGGGGTAGAGCCCGCCGCGCAGCACGTTGCCGGCGATCAGGTGGCGCAGGTAGTGCTCGAACAGCTCGCCGCGCGCGTCCACGGTGGTGTGCGAAGCGGAGCCCAGCCTGGCGGCCAGGGTCTCGATCCGGGTCAGCTCCTCGGGCGAGAAGCCGCCGGTGTCGACGGTGACCGTATGCACCTCGTGGCCCTGCTCGTTGAGCCAGAGCACGCAATAGGAGGTGTCGAGGCCTCCGGAGAAGGCTAGCAGCGCTTTGTGTTTCATTGTTTTCCCCATGCGAAAAGCGATTCGGTGGCTTGGTTGATCAGGTCCCTGCGGCCGCCCAGCCAGGTTTCGGCGGCGGCCACGGCGGCGCCGGTCGCGTCCAGCCCCAGCCCGGCCAGGGCCGGGGTCGGGTCGGGCACGAAGGTGCCCTGCTTGAGCTGTTCGGCCACCTTGCGGTAGGCGTCGCGGAAGGTCATGCCTTCGGCGGCCAGGCGGCAGGCCTCCTTGGCCGCGTGCAGCTCGTCGCTGCAGGCCGCGCGGCAGGCGTCGCGCTGGATCTCCAGGCCGGGCAGCAGGTGGGCGAAGATGCGGAACAGCTCCTCGCCCTTGGCCAGGGTCTCCAGGAACGGCGCCTTCAGCAGCTGCTGGTCCCGGTGGTAGCTGGAGGGCAGGCCCCCCGCCAGGTGCGCCAGCAGCCCGGCCAGGCCGCGCAGTTCCCGGCAGCGGGCCCGGGCCAGCTCGACCACGTCCGGGTTGTGCTTCTGCGGCATGATGCTGGAGCCGGTGGTGAAGGCGTCGGGCAGGCGGATGAAGCCGTACTCCTCGGTGCTGTACAGGGCCAGGTCCCAGAGGGCCTTTTCCAGGGTGCCCGCCGCAGAGACCGCCCAGTTGGCGATGGCCTGCTCGTAGCGGCCGCGGCTGTTCATGACGTCCATGGGGCTGCCCTGCACCCGGGAGAAGCCGAGCAGTTCGGCGCTGCGGGCGCGGTCCAGCGGGATGGGCGGGCCGAAGCCGGCGGCGGCGCCCAGGGGGCAGCGGTCCAGCCGGTCCCACAGGGCCGGCAGGGCTTCCAGTTCCTCCAGCAGCCCTTCGGCGAAGGCGGCGGCCCACATGCCCCAGCTGGCCGGCATGGCGCGGCGCATGTGGGTGTAGCCGGGCAGCGGGGTGTCCGTTTCACGCCGGGCCAGGTCCAGCAGCGCCGCGGCGCAGGCGTGCACCGCCTGGCCCAGATCGAGGATCCGGCTGCGCATGAGCAGGCGCAGCGCGGTGGCCACCTGGTCGTTGCGCGAGCGGGCCAGATGGATGCGCTTGCCGGTCTCGCCGAGCCGGTCGGTCAGGGCGTGCTCCAGGGCGGTGTGGCAATCCTCCTCCTCGGGCAGGATGGTCAGGCGCCCCTGCAGGGCTTCCTGGCGCAGCTGGCGCAGGGCGCCCACCAGGGCCCTGGCCTCGGCTTCGGGCAGCAGCCCGGTTTCGCCCAGCATGCGCGCGTGGGCGGCGCTGCCCTCGGTGTCGAACGGCATCAGCTGCAGGTCGGTCACCGGGTCCAGGCCCACGGTGAACCGGTGCAGTTGCAGATCCAGGGGCAGGTCCTTCGCCCAGAGTGCTTCAGCCATGGTGGGACTCCCGCGACGCCAGCTGGGCGTAGTTCAGCACAAGTTTCTCATAGAAGGCCGCACCGGCCCGGAGCTCGCCCAGGGAGAGCCATTCGTCGGGGCGGTGGCTGCGGTAGGTGTCGCCCGGGCCGGCCTTGACCGCGGGCAGGTGGCCCAGGAAGGCCCAGTCCGAGGCGGTGGCGGAGCCGGTGCCGCCCTGGGTGCCGGCCGCCGCCAGGGCGGCGCGCACCACCGCCTGGCCGGGTTCGGTGGCCACCGGCCGGTAGCGGTCGGAGAACACCGTCACGTCGCTTTCCAGCTCGGCGGTGATCAGGGTGGTGAGGGCGGTGTGGTCGAGGTTGGGCGTGCTGCGCACATCGACGATGAATTCGCACAGGTCCGGCACCTGGTTCTTGGCCAGGCCGCCGTTGACCATGGTCACCTGGGCCCGGGCTTCGCCCAGCAGCAGGTGCGGCTCGAACCGCAGGGCGTCCAGCCGGGCGATGTCCCGGGCGGCCTTGTGCACGGCATTCTCGCCCAGGTGGGCGTGGGCCACGTGGGCCGATTCGCCCCGGGCCCGGCAGGTCAGGATCAGCATGCCGCGCTGGGCGGTGCACACGGTGAGGCCGGTGGGTTCGCCCACCACGGCGGCGTCCAGTTCGCCCAGGACCGGCAGCAGTTCCTGGATGCCCTTGCCGCCCACTTCCTCGCCGGCCACGAAGGCGAACACGGCCCGCGCGCCGAAGCTCTGGTCGCGCAGGGCCAGCGCGGCCAGCACCATGGCGGTGACGCAGCCCTTGGCGTCATTGGCGCCCAGGCCGAACAGCCGGTCCCCGGCCCACCAGGGCTTGTGCGCGTCGGCGCTCCAGCCGGCGCAGGGCGGGACGGTGTCCAGGTGGCTCACCAGCAGCAGCCGGGGCCCGGTGGTGCCCACTTCGAAGCACAGGTTGTCGCCGTGCCGCTGGACCTGGAAGCCCTCGGCGCCCAGCAGGCCGGCCAGATGGTCGGCCAGGGCCCGCTCCGCACCGGACACGCTGGGGATGGCGACCAGGGCCTTCAGGAGCTCGGCAGGGTCCATCACGCGCCCTCCTCGGGCAGCCTGGCCACCAGCATGGTGCCGCTGCCCTCGTTGGTGAACACCTCGGCCAGGATCGCGTCCGGACGCACCCCGGAGACCAGGTGCACGCTGGCCACCCCGGCGTTCAGGGCCTTGCGCGCGGCGGTGAGCTTGGGCCGCATGCCGTCCTTGATGGCGCCGCGTTCGGCCAGTTCGTCCAGCAGCTTGAAATCGGCCAGGGTCACCAGGCTGCTGGGGTCGGCGGGGTCGGAAAGCAGGCCGGGCACCTTCAGCACGAAGAACAGCTTTTCCACCCCCAGGGCCGCGGCCACTTCCGCGGCCACGGTATCGGCGTTGGTGTTGAGCACCTGGCCGTCGGCGCTGGCGCTGAACGGCGCCACCACCGGCACGAACCCGCCGGCCAGCAGGTGGCTCAGCACCGCCGGGTCCACCGAGACCACGTCGCCGACCATGCCGTAGTCCACGGTCGCGCCGTCGACCACCACCGGCGGCCGGCGGCTGCCCTTGATCAGGCCGGCGTCCTGGCCCGAGAGCCCCACCGCCGGCATGCCGGCGGCTTCCAGGTCGGAGATGAAGTCCATCTGGATCTTGCCCTTGAAGGCCATCTTGGCGGCGTCCAGCACCTCCGGGGAGGTGACCCGGCGCCCGGCCACCTTGCGGGTTTCCAGGCCCATGCTGGCGCACAGCTTGTCCAGCCCGGCGCCGCCGCCGTGGACGATCACCAGGGGGATGGAGAAGCTCCAGAGCAGGGCCAGCTGTTCGCAGACCGAGCGGCGCAGGGCCGGATCGTCCAGGATCTCGCCGCCCAGCTTCACCACGAACGGGTGGTGGCGGAAGCGGCGCACGTACTGGGCGGCGCTGCGCAGGGACTCGAAGGGGTGGGGCTGTTGCGGCATGGGTATCCTTCCCTAGTTGTTCAAGAGCCACTGGATGAGCGCGCGCTGCACGTGGAAGCGGTTCTCCGCCTCGTCCACGACGCGGCTCCAGCGGCCGTCCAGCACGCCGTCGGCCACTTCCACGTTGCGCCGCACCGGCAGGCAGTGCATGAAGATGGCGTCCCGGGAGGCATTGTCGAAATGGCCGGGCGAGCAGATCCATTCCGGGTGGGCCTTGACCGCTTCACCGCCCAGGCCGGAGGCGGTGGAGGGTCCCCAGGCCTTGGCGTAGACCACCCGGGTGCCCTCTGTGGCCCGGTCCAGCTCGTGGGTCACCGTCACGCTGCCGCCGGTGGCCTTGGCGAAGGCCTCGGCCTCGGCCAGCACGCTGGGATGCAGCTCGAACCCCTCGGGGTGGGCCACCCGCACTTCGCAGCCGGCGGCCGCGGCGGTGAGCAGAAAGCTGTTGGGCACGGCCTTGGGCAGCGGCTTGATGTGCGGCGCCCAGGCCAGGGTGACCGGCAGGCCCTTGGTGGTGCCGAAGGTCTCGCGGGCGGTCATCAGGTCGGCGAGGCCCTGGCAGGGGTGCTCCCGGGCGCTTTCCATGCTGATGGTGGGCACCGTGCCCAGGTTGCGGAAGCCGCTCATGACCGGGTCGGCGTTGTCCACGTCATCGCTCACGCCGGAGGCGAAGGTGCGCACCGCCAGCATGTCCACGTAGCGGGAGAGGACCGGGGCGGCCTCCTTGATGTGCTCGGCCCGGTCGCCGTCCATGACCGCGCCTTCCCGGTCCTCCAGCTTCCAGACGCCGTTGCCCACCTCCAGGACGATCGACGAGCCGCCGCCCCGGGCCATCACCGCCTCGAACGAGGCGCGGGTGCGCAGGGAGGGGTTGAAGAACACCATGCCGAGGATCCTGTCCACCAGGTGCTTGGGATGCGGCCCCTGTTTCCAGGCGATGGCCCGCGCCAGGATCTCTTCCACACCCGCGGTGCCGAAGTCTTGAATGCCGGTAGCGTGTCGCATGTCAGTTTCCTTGCTTGTGGGAGTGGACGGCGTCGAGCAGGGCGGAGACCGCCACCAGGCTCAGGTTCAGGGGAGGCATCAGGCGCAGCACTTCGGGGTTGCCGCTGCCCCCGACCAGGATGCGCTGCTTGAGCAGGTGGGCCTTGAGCTTGGCGGCCCCGCCGGGGACCTTGAGCCCCAGCAGCAGCCCGGTGCCGGCCACCTCGGTGACGCAGGTGCCTTTCAGGCCCTGGCGGATCATGTCTTCCAGCAGGAGGGCCTTGGGCATCAGCCCCTCCTCCAGGATCACCCCCAGGGTGGCCAGCAGCGCGGCGCAGGCCAGGGGCCCGCCGCCGAAGGTGCTGCCCAGGTCGCCGGACTTGACCGCCGCCGCCACCGCCCCGCTCATGAGCAGCGCGCCCATGGGCACGCCGGAGGCGATGCCCTTGGCCGAGGTGACCAGATCGGGCTGCACGCCGTGCCGGCCGGCCACGTAGGGATGGCCCAGCCGGCCCACGCCGGTCTGGACCTCATCGTAGATCAGCATGCAGCCGCAGGCCTGGGTGCGGGCCCGCAGCTTGCGCAGGAATTCCGGCGTGGCCGGGCGGATGCCGGACATGCTCTGGACCGGTTCCAGGATCACCGCCGCGGTCTGGCTGAAGTCGAAGGCGTCGAGCGCGGCCAGGTCGTTGAGCGGCAGCTGGTCGCACGGGGCCAGAAAGGATTCCAGGCCGACGGTGATCTTGGGATCGTCGGTGACCGACAGGGCCAGGGTGGTGCGGCCGTGCCAGCCGCCCTGGAAGGCCGCGAACCTGGTGCGCCCGGTCAGCTTGGCGGCGATCTTCAGGGCGTTCTCGTTGGCTTCGGCGCCGCTGTTGCAGAAGAACACCGAGGCGAGGCCGGAGGGTTCGCCCGAATTGGCGAACTCGATCAGCCCTTCCGCGGCCCGGGTCCGGATGGGCAGATCGGCCGCCGTGCTGTAGAAGATCAGTTCCTTGGCCTGGGCCCCGAGCGCCGCCACCACTTTGGGGTGGCTGTGCCCCGTGGAGCATACGCAATGGCCGCCGTAGAAATCGAAATAGGCGTTGCCCTGGTCGTCGAATACCCGGTCACCCTCGCCGCGCAGGATCGGAAAGGGGTAGGGCGCATAGGTGGGCTGAAGGGCCGGAACGGAAGGAGACTGCAAGTGGGTTGGCATATTTTGCAATACCCGGGACTACCAGGTGCGTATTGCAAAGTGTGCAGGGTCTTGCCGGTCAGGTCAATGGTAAATAACACAAGGGTTGTGTGAATTCTTGGCTTCCTTGGTGTTTTTCCCCTATTGCAAATTTGTGCAAATGAGTGCACATTTGCCGCATGAACCTGGATTCGGCAATCCTCACCCACCTCAGCCAGCGGGAGATCCCGGAGCAGGGCGACCTGCTGCGGCTGCTGCGGGCCGACGGGTTCGACCTCACGGTCTCGACCCTCTCGCGCCACCTGAAGAAGCTCCAGGTGCGCAAGGAGGCCGGCCGCTACCAGCTGCGCGGGCCCCAGCGCGGCGCCGCGCCGCGCTACACCCTGCGCAAGGTCCCGCCCTGCCTGGTGATCATCAAGACCAACCCCGGCTTCGCCCAGGCCATGGCGCTGGCGCTGGACGGCGGCCAGCTGCCGTCCCTGGCCGGCACCATCGCCGGAGACGACACGATCTTCGCCGCGCCGCTCGACGCCAACCTGCTGGACCGGCTGGAGGGTGAGATTTTGCAGCGGCTGGGGGAGGGTTTCTAGGTCTGGTCAACGCCGGCGGCGGGCATAACCCTCCTCGATCGTTTCCCGGGTGTCTTTGTCGGAGACTGGGTGTTTTATCGGGAACATCCCCGCCACATCATCGAAGGGGGGGCGGACCTCTTTGAGCAGGTCAGGATGCCGGTCCAACAGCTTGAACAGTTGAATCAGGGCCAGCGGCGGCTTGGTCCTGCCATTCTCGTAACGCGAGAAGGCATTGACCCCGCCGCCAAAAAGTTCGGCGGCTTCGCGCTGGTCCAGGTTCAGTTTCTTGCGGATCGAAGCGATATAGACGGGATCAACGGAGACCGCATTGACTTGCCTACGGAATTGTCCGATCAATTCGCTGTAGCGGTCGCCATGCTCGCGGTTCATGACGACCTCCCCGCACGCGGGACAAAAGTCTCCAGTCACCGCCGGGATGGAAGCCGTTTCGCCCTTGTAGGTGTACGGGATATCTCGCGTGTCGCGGATCAGGTCCGCCCCACCGCAAGTTGGACATCTCATGGTTACAACTCCTTGAAGGAGATGATCAGCACATCGTCAATGACGGTCAGTTTCAGGTAGACGCCCTGGCCGCTTGCGGTCTTGGCGTGATACACGTCCTGCCAAATGCGATGGTCTGCGTGCGTGGTCATGCTTTTGTAGAAGTCGAAGGGGGTGAGACCCGTAACGAGGTCACACATCCCCGCGAGGTTGTTGATTCCAAGGTCACGCGCCCCGTTGTAGGCAGTCGCAGTGGCTTTGACTTTCCCGGCCGCGATCAGGGCTTTGACGGTAGGCAACTTGCAATGCGGAGTCTCCTTCTCCATTGGAACAGTATAACCAAAAAGGTTAATTTGGCAAGGAGGTTAGTGGAGAGACTGCCGCCCGGCCGCTGGCAGGGCAACCCGATTGCGTGCATTCTTACTGGTAAATGACTGAGCATCCCCTGGTTTCCCTCAAGATCCGGATCCGCCGCGGCGACCTCTTCGCCATGGGGCCCGGCAAGGCCGACCTGCTGGAGGCCATCCAGGAGACCGCGTCCATCGCCGCCGCCGGGCGCAAGCTGGGGCTCAGCTATTGGAAGACCCGGCACCTGCTGGAGGAGATGAACCAGTGTTTCCGCCTGCCGGTGGTGGCCACCAGCAAGGGCGGGGAAAGGGGCGGCGGCGCCCAGGTGACCGAGACCGGCCGCGCGGCCCTGGCCCAGTTCCGGGCCATGGAGGACGAGGCCGGGCGCGCCATCGCCGAACGGGCCATCACCTTCCGGGAGTTGTTGGCGGACTGAATCCAGAAAGGGTGAGCGGACGCTTCGATGTATGAGCTATCATACATCGTTCCCGCTTTCTCCTGGAGAGGCCATGAAGTTCTGTGGTTTGTTGCTCAGTCTCGCCCTTGCCCTGGGCCTCCCCGTCCAGGCCCAGACCCGCCCGGTCCAGGTGGTCGTGGCCGCCGCGGGCGACCTGCGCGGCGTGCTCGAGGAGCTCAAGACCGGCTTCGAGTCCGGGCATCCCGGCATCCAGCTCCAGCTCTCCTTCGGCGCCTCCGGCAGCCTCACCGCCCAGATCCAGCAGGGCGCCCCGTTCGATCTGTTCCTGTCCGCAGACGAAGGCTTTCCCCTGCAGCTGCAGAAGGCCGGCCTCGCGGCCGCCCAGGACATCTTCCGCTATGCCACCGGCAGCCTGACCCTGTGGGTGCGCAAGGACCTGGCCCTGGACCCGGCCAGGGACGGCTGGCAGGTGCTGTTGAGCCCGGGCGTCAAGAAGATCTCCATCGCCAACCCCCAGGTGGCACCTTACGGCCGGGCGGCCGAAGCGGCCCTGCGCAAGGTGGGCATCTACGACCAGGTGCAGTCCCGCCTGGTGTTCGCCGACAACATCGCCCAGGCTGCCCAGTTCCTCCAGGCTGGCTCCGCCGAAGCCGGCCTGATTTCCGCCGCCCAGGCCAACAACCCGGTGCTGCGCCAGTCCGGGGTGATCTGGACCGTGCCGGCGGACACCTACCCGGCCCTGCGCCAGGCGGGGGTGATCCTGCTGCGCAGCCCGTACCAGGACCAGGCCCGGGCCTTCCGGAGCTACATCACCGGCGCCGGCGGCCAGGCCATCCTGGCCCGGCACGGCTTCGCGAAGCCCTGACATGGATTGGGAGGCCATCCGCCTGAGTCTGCGGCTGGCCGCCAGTTCCGTATTGCTGTTGGCGCCCCTGGGCATCCTGCTGGCCTGGCCCCTGGCCTACGGCTGCTTCCGCGGCCGGGTGCTGCTGGAGGCGATCACCTCCATCCCCTTGGTGCTGCCGCCCACCGTGCTGGGCTTCTACCTGATCGTCGCCATGGGCCCGCGCAGCCCCATCGGGGTGGCCTGGGAGAGCCTGACCGGCACCCGGCTGGTGTTCACCTTCCAGGGGCTGCTCCTGGCGCAAGTGATCACCAACATGCCGTTCTTCCTCCAGCCCCTGGTCGCCTCCCTGGGCGGAGTGGACCGCAAGCTGCTGGAAGTGGCCAGCACCCTCGGTTCCGGGCGGGCCGGGGTCTACTTCCGGGTGGCGCTGCCGCTGGCCTGGCGCGGCCTGCTGTCCGGGGTGATCCTTAGCTTCGCCCACGCCATCGGCGAGTTCGGCGTGGTGCTGATGGTCGGCGGCAACCTGCCGGGCCGGACCCGGACCGCCTCCATCGCCATTTTCGACCAGGTGCAGTCGTTCGACCTGGCCGGCGCCAACCGCACCGCGCTCCTGCTGCTGGCCTTCGCCTTCGCGGTGCTGGCCTGCACCGCCTGGCTGCGCGCCCGGGAGCGGGCATGAGGGCCCGGTTCAGCAAGGCCTTCCCGTCCGGCCCCGCCATCGAGGCCGAATTCGACCTGACCCTGGGCAGCTTCGGCCTGACCGTGCTGTTCGGCCCCTCCGGCTGCGGCAAGACCACCGTCCTGCGCTGCCTGGCGGGCCTGGAACGGCCGGACAGCGGATTGATCCGGGCCGGCGAGGAGGTCTGGTACCACCAGGACCAGAAGCAGGCGCTGCCCGCCGCCCGGCGCGGCATCGGCTACGTGTTCCAGGAATCCGCCCTGTTCCCGCACCTGAGCGTGGCCGGCAACATCGGCTACGGCCTGCACGGCTGGCCCCGGGCCGAGCGCCGGGCCCGGGTGGCCGAGCTGATCCGGATCATGGGCCTCGAAGCCTTCCAGGAGCGCCGTCCGGCGGAAGTCTCCGGCGGCGAGAAGCAGCGGGTGGCCCTGGCCCGGGCCCTGGCGCCCCGGCCCCGGCTGGTGCTGCTGGACGAGCCGTTCGCCTCCCTGGACCGGGCCGCCGCCGAGCGGCTGCGGCACAGCCTGCGGCAGATCCTGCAGACCCTGGGCGTCCCGGCCATCCTGGTGACCCACGACCCCCAGGAGGCCCTGGCCCTGGGCGACCGCATGCTGCTGATGGCCGAAGGCCGGATCATCCGGGACGGCGCCCCCGCCGAAGTGCTGTCCAGCACCGGCGCCGCCGCCCGGGACCAGATCGGCGAAGTGCTGCGCACCCGGGTGCGGGGCCGGGTGGAGGGGCTGCTGCGGCTGGAGGTGGGCGGGACCCAGCTGTACGCTCCGGATCCGGGCGGCGAGTTCACCGAGGCCTACGCCTGCATCCGCGGCGAAGGGATTTCGCTGGAACGTGGACCGCACGGGCTGATGTCCCAGCGCAACCGGCTGCCGGCGACCATCGTCGGGATCGAGACGCTCGGGGCGTTGCGGCGGGTGCGGCTGGATGCTGGGATGCCGCTGGAGGCGCTGATCACCACCTGGGCCTGCGAGGACCTTGAGCTGGCGGTGGGGCAGCAGGTGCATGCGCTGATCAAGGCGAGTGCGATCCAGGTGATTCCCATCGAGGCATGACGGATGACCGGTATGCGGTCAGGTGACCCAGGGCAATTCCGGATGGGCCACGCAGAGCCGGATGGCGTCGACCAGTTCCTGGAAGGGGCCGTCCTTGGTCAGAAAGCCAGTGGCCCCGGCTTCGCGCATGGCGGCGGCCCTGGCGTTCTCGTTGGCCATGGACAGGCCGATGACCTTGATGCCGGGATGGTCCCGGAGCAGGATCCGGGTGAACTCGAGGCCGTTCATCCTGGGCATGACCAGGTCGGTGATGACCAGATCCGGCTTGACCTGGCGAACCCGCTCCAGACCCTCGATCCCGTCCTCGGCTTCCCCCACGACCTCGAAATCCGGAATGATCTGCAGCAGGGCCCGCAAGCCCTCGCGCAGGATCTTGTGGTCATCCACCACCAGAAGATGGATCTTGGCCCGGCCCGAGGGGAGCGCCATGGCCTTGAACGCCTCCTCCGCGTCGGTTCCGGGGAGCGGAATCACTTCCCCGGGGCCGCTGCCTTCCGGCGGCGCCAGGAGCGTCACCCGCGCCCCCTGCCCCGGGGCGCTATGGATGGCCATGTCCCCGCCGAGGTACAGCAACCGCTGCTGGATGCTGAAGAGGCCGGAACCCTGGCCATCGCCCCGTTTCAAGGCCAGCGGCTCGAAGCCTACGCCGTTGTCCTCCACGGTGACTTCAAGCAGCCCTTCCAGGTTGCGCCTCAGGGTCACGGTGGCTTTGCGGCACCCGGAATGCTTGATGGCGTTCAGCAGCAGTTCGCGCACGGCTTCGAACAGCAGGAGACGGACCGGCTCGGCGCCCGGTTCGGCACCCGGATCGGCTTGCAGTTGGACCTCGAACAGGCTCTTGGTCGCAAAGCGCTCGATCAGCCAGCCAAGTGCCTGGATCAGGCCGCCATGGTTGAGAATCGGCGGACTCAGTTCCACCGTGAGATCGCGGGAAACGTCGATGGCCTCCTGGATGATGGCCTGGATCAGGGGTTCCCGGGATCCAGGGCTGCCCTCGGCGCCACTGGCGGCCAGCTCCAGCCGGATCTTCGCCGCCACCAGCAGCTGCTGGAGATGGTCGTGCAGGATGATGGCCAGACGTCTGCGCTCACGCAGTTCGGCCACGGACAGTTCGCCGGCCAGGGCGCGCAGCTTGAGGGCCAGGCGGGCGGATTCCGCGGTGCGTTCCGCTACCCGCCGTTCCAGGCTTTCATTGAGATTCCGCAGTTCTTCCTCCGCCCGTTGCCGTTCCCTGAGGTCCACCAGGACGGCCCGGCATTCCTGCTGGTCCCGGGCCAGGGTGGCCTCGATGTGCAGCAGGACCGGTGTGGAACCCAGGCCCTGGCGGCGCACTTCCAAGGTCTTCCGGCCCCCCGTCGTGAAGAGCGCGCGCAGGAACTCGGTGAAAGCCGGGCGATCGGCTGCCTCCAGAAAGGCCGGCAGGTTGGCCCCGCCCAGCTGGGCTGGTTCCGCGCCCAGCAGCAGCGCGCCCATGGGGTTGATCTGGATGATCTCTCCGGCGCGATTCAAGCTGACGAACCCGGTCGGGGCAAAATCATGGAAATCGGCGTAGCGTTCCTTGAGCATCTCCTCTTCGGCCCGGGAACGGCTCAGCTCCTCGTTCTGCATCTCCAGCTCGATCTGATGCACCTGCAGCTCGTGCAGCAGCCGAACGGTTTCAACCGGCGATCGGGACGCCTCGGCGGGCCGATCGCGCAGACGTTCTTCCGCAAGCATCCGGAGCTTGATGGCCTCTGGGGACCTGAATCCGCCCATGGCAGGCTCGATTCTGACGCTATTTGCAGGGAAGGGGCTTTATCTGCGCAAAGGCTACCCTTCGGTAAAGATATTTCAAGTTTTAAATATCGACCCCGAAACGCCGCGCCAGATCCAGGTACCGGCTGCGCACCCCCTCGATGACCGCCTCCGGCAGGTGCGGTGCCGGGGGCTGCTTGTTCCAGTCCGGCAGGGCCTCCAGGTAGTCGCGCAGGAACTGCTTGTCCAGGCTGGGCGGGTTGGCCCCGGGCCGCCAGGCGTCGGCCAGCCAGTAGCGGCTGGAATCCGGAGTCAGCGCCTCGTCGATCAGGATCAGTTCGCCGTCCGGCAGCAGGCCGAACTCGAACTTGGTGTCGGCCAGCAGGATGCCCCGCTCCAGGGCCAGCTCCCGGCCGCGCCGGTAGAGGGCCAGGCTCAGGTCGCGCACCCGGATGGCCAGGTCCTGGCCGATCAGGGCGGCCATGGCGGTGAAATCGATGTTCTCGTCGTGGCCTGCCTCGGCCTTGGTGGACGGGGTGAAGATCGGCTCGGGCAGCTGGTCGGCGTTGCGCAGGCCCGCGGGCAGGGGGATGCCGCAGACGGTGCCGCTCCGGAGGTATTCCTTCAGCCCGGAGCCGGCCAGGTAGCCGCGCACCACGCATTCCACCGGCAGGGGGGCGGTCCGGCGCACCAGGATGGCGCGGCCCTGGAGCTCGTCCCGGTAGGGCTGGAGTTGGGCCGGGAAGGCCGCCACGTCGGTGGCTTCCAGGTGGTTGGGCAGGATGTCCCGGGTGGCGGCGAACCAGAAGTTGGCCACCTGGGTGAGGATCCGGCCCTTGTCGGGGATGCCTTCCGGCATGACGCAATCGAAGGCCGAGATCCGGTCGGTCGCCACCAGCAGCAGGCTGGCGCCCAGTTCGTAGACATCGCGGATCTTGCCTCGGCGGAAGGCGGGGAAGGGCAGGCTGGTGGTGAGCAGGGCGGCCATGGGATCCTCTCAGGGCAGTTCCGGGATGTGCCTCGGGGTCGGCGCGAGCCAATGCAGCCCGATGGGCAGAAGCTGGTAGCGGTTCTGGATGGTGACCCAGCGGGACAGCTCGGATTCCCGGACGCTGCCCTCGGGACCGGTGACCGGCAGTCCCCGCTCGGCGCAGAGGGTCTCCACCTCGCCCGGGGACACCCCCAGGAGGTTGGGCAGGATATCCCGGGGGTAGGTGTTGTCCTTGGGCGCCCGGTTCAGGATCCGGTAGTCGAAGGTCTCCCGCAGCACCGAAAGGGTGGCCTCCCGGTCCAGTTCCAGGGCGGCGTCCAGGTGCGGGCAGGGATCGACCCCGGCGAGGCTGCGCGCCTGGGCGGCCCCCAGGTGGGCCAGGGGATGCACCGGGTTGGTTTTGAGCAGCCGGGCGAAGATCTCCCCGGCCTCCTGGTGCCGGCGCAGGTGCAGCAGGGCTTCGCCGCGCATGAGCAGGGCCTCGGGGCTGCCGGGGGTCACCTGCAGGAGCCGTTCGCTGATCTCCGCCAGCTCCTCGATCATGGCCTGCTGGCGCAGCAGGGAGCACAGCCAGGCCAGGGCGGGGCCGTGCTGGGGGGCCAGCAGGAGCATGCGCTCCAGCAGCTCGATGGCCTGGGCGGAGCTGCCCTCCTTGTCGGTCCGCTGGGCCCAGTCCCACAGCACCTCGGCCTGGCGCGCCACCGGGTGGTTCAGGGTGCCCTTGCGCTCCTCGGTCGGGTGCAGCAGCTGGGTTTGGACCCATGTGTAACGATTGGGGTTACGTCCTTCCGGGGCGGACAGTTCATCCTCGATGGCGCGGATGACGATCTTCAGGCCCCGGTCCCACAGGGGCGGGATGGGCATCTGGACCTGGGTCTGGAGTTCCCGGCGCAGGGGCTGGAGCGGGTCGCCGGACCGTCCCAGGTGCAGTTTCAGGCGCAGGAACCGGGCTTCCCCGGGCAGTTCGCCGTCCACCCGGACCCGGAGCGCCAATTCGCCTGTGTCGGGATCGAATCCGTCGAGCAGGAGATACTGAAGCTGCGCTCTCATGGGACGAGATTAGCAAAGGTGGTTGACCCACGCACGAATACGTACGACTATTACATTTATAGAAGTCTGTGGGAGCCGGCCATGAAAAATGCCATAGCTATCGGAGCGCTCCTTTTTGGATTGGTGGCTCTGCCTGCGCAGGCGAGCGAGTTTGGTCTGCTCCTGGACAAGGAGATCGGCCGGGCGCAAGCTTTCGGGGCCAACAGCACCGACGGGTTGCAGAAGGGCGGCTACGACAGCGCCAGTCCCACCGGATACGGCTTCCGCGCGGCCTACACCTTCCTGAACCTGAAAGTGGCGGAGTTCGGCGCCGCGGTGACCTACCACCCGAAGTCGGAGGCGGATCTCACCGGGAACGGCCCCACCGGCAAGTACGGCAACCAGTACGTGGCCATCGGCGTCCAGGCCGACTGGAAGCTGCTGTTGAACCTCCATGCGGGTCTCGACATGCGCTCGGAGAAACTCACCACCAACGCCAACGGCGTGTCCGACAGCACCACCGTGACCCGGCCCTGGGCCAAGGCCGGTGTGGGTTTCGAGCTGCCCACCCCCGCGGTCAGCCCGTTCGTCCGGCTTGAAGTGGCCGTGCCACTCACCAGTTCCGATGCCACCAGCTCCCCCGACGATTTCCGCAAGGCCATGGCTCCTTCGCTCCAGGTGGCGCTGTACGGCGGCATCAGGTTCTGATCGCTTCAAGATTCCAGAGGTCGCATGGAACTGCGGGTTCTAGGGTGTTCCGGAGGAGAAGCGGAGGGCTACCGGCTGACCGGCCTGCTGGTGAACGGCACGCTCGCCATCGATGCCGGGTCGCTCACCCAGGCCCTGGGCGTCCAGGAGCAGATCGCCATCCGGCAGATCTTCATCTCCCATTCCCATCTGGACCACATCTGCTGCCTGCCGTTCTTCACCAAGAACATCTACGGCCACACCGAGACCCCGGTGCAGATCCGGGCCCTGCCGGAGACCCTGGACGCGCTGCGCCGGCACCTGTTCAACGACGAGCTGTGGCCCGATTTCTCGGTCATCCCCAGCCCCGACAACCCGATCATCCGCTTTTCCGAGATCCAGCCCGGCCAGACCTATGAGCTGGAAGGTTTGCGCGTCACGCCCATCCCGGTCAATCACCAGGTGCCCTGCGTCGGCTACCTGGTGGAGGACGACCATTCGGCCTTCATCTTTTCCTCGGATACGGCGGAAACCGACGAGATCTACCAGGTGGCCAACCGGACCAAAAACCTCAAGCTGTTCATCACCGAAGCCAGCTTTCCCAACGAGCAGGCTTGGCTGGCGCAGGCCTCGAAGCATCTGACCCCGGAAAAGCTGGGCAAGGAACTGAAGAAGCTGAAGGTCGACGTGCCGGTGGGGGTCTACCACCTCACCCCAGGCGACCGGGCCATCATGCTGCCGGAGATCGAGGCCATCGGGGATCCGCGCATCCGCATCCTGGACCAGGGCGCCCGCTTCAACTGGTGAACCTTCAGTCGTAGGAGAACACGACCAGGTAGTGGCCCCGGTAGAGGCCGGGGGGCTGCTTCGCCTTCACCCGGAGGGTGGCGCCCACCCGGACCGTGGCGGTCCCGCCCGCCAGGGTGCCGCGTCCGGACGACGTGTCTGAACGGAAATCCTCCAGTTCCATGGTGCCTTGGGGACCCCGCAGGGTGGCGCCCGCGGGCAGGGTGACCGAGAACGCGGCATCCGGTTCGCCTGTGAGTTCGAAGCCGCCCGGGGTGGCCTGGCCGCCCAGGGCCAGGAGCGGCTCGCCACCCGCGGTGGTCAGGCCGCCGCCGGGTTCCAGGCTGATCAGGCTGTCGGCCTGAGGGGAGACCAGCCGGCCGAAGGCCATGGTCTGGCTTTCCCGGGCCCGCAGGGTGGCGATCATCCGGCCCCGCAGCGAGAACGAAACGGCGGCGGCGGGGTGGTGGCCGCTGCGCACGGTCAACCGCAGCGGCACCGGGGGCAGGCCGCCGGCTGCGGCATCGCCCGGCACCTGGAGGGTGGCCCCCAGCTGGACCAGGGCGCGGCCGCCGGCGTCGAACACCCAGCCCTGGCCAGGCACGGCGGGCTCGAAGTTCACCTGGTAGGCGTCCCTGCCTTGGTGGAACATCACGGGATCAGGGGAGCACTCGATGGCAAAAGGGGCACCGGCCGGTCCTTGCACCTCGAACTGGGCTGCCTGGGCCGCGCCCCCGCAGAGGCTCACCCCGCCGGAGACCGTGCTGCCCCCGCCGGGCACCAGGGTGCACGCTCCCCTGGCCTCGCCGGGCGCGAGGTTGCCGAACTGCAGATCGGCCAGCCGAGTGGCGGCAAGGACGCTGGGCCCGGCGCCCAGGGCGGGAAATGCAAGCGGCAGCAGGAGCAGGGCCAGGAGCAGGGGAGGGCGATTCAGCGACATGGGGATCTTCCGGAAAGGGGACGGAGATGGGGGCGGCGGGGGGCACCGGGACGACAAGCATGGGGATGCCATCGAGGCAGGTGCCCGAGGCCGTGATTTCGAAACGCCGGGTCTGCGGCAGGCTCACCTCCAGCCGCCCGGCCTCGCCCTCGGCCACCCGCAGCAGGTAGGCGCCCGGCAGCAGATCGGCGAAATCGAAGAAGCCGTCGTAGCCGCTGACGCCGCTGGCACTGTGCGCACCGTCGGCGCGCACCAGTTCCAGCCGCAGGCCCGCCAGGGGCTCTGGACCATTGGCGCCCAGGCGCTGGGCGGTGCCGGTGATCTCGCCGGTGGCGACCATGGGGAAGTCCAGCAGCACCGTCTTGCCGGGTCTGGGCAGGATGCGGTAGCCGCGCGCCACGGATTTGACGAAGGGATCCTCGATGGTTCCGGGGTTCACGCACACCGAAAGCACAGAGCCGGCGCCCAGGTGGGGCTGGAACACCACGCCGCCGCCGCTGGAGGCGGGCACCCTCTGGCTGCCGTTCACCAGGAGGCCGATGCCCTCCAGCGCCGGCGCGCCGGGCTTGGGCCGGCCCGCGCCGCGGGAATCCATGAAGGCCATGGCGGAAACCGCCCCGCTGGCGGCCATGGGCCGGGCGGAGGCGACCCAGCGGCCGGAACGAGGTTCGCGGCCCAGGCCGACCCGCAGCCCCACCCCCAGGAACAGCTTGGCGTCATTGGAAAAGGAGGTCTTCAGACTGATGGTGGCCGCCCCTTCCAGACGGTTGAGGTTGAGGGAATACTGGTCGCTGCCGCGCTCCACGTCGCGCTGATAGGCCCCTTGGAGGATCCAGGGATGGAAGTGCAGGAACTCGCCCTGCACCGAGAGGCTGCGCATGCGGGTACGCCAGCCGTCCATGGCGTAGCCGGCTTCAAAGCGCAGCCCCACTTCCCGGAAGGTTCTGCTCATCAGCAGGTTCCCCTGCTGACTGTCCGGGCCCGAAGGCAGGCCCTGGAGCCTTTCCCAGGTGATGGTATTGGAGACCGAATAGCCGCAGGCCTGGGTTCCGATCTGGCTTGAGGTGCGCAGAACCCGGCCGTTGTTGGCCAGGAGGTCGCGTTGCTCGTCCAGGGTCACCTGCAGGGGCAGGCGGGCCGTGCGGAACAGGCTCAGGTTCAGCCGGCCCAGGGTGCGGGCGCGGATCAACCCATGGACCGGATTGAACTCGGTGCTGGTGAAGGCGTCCAGCCAGGTCTGTTGCAAGGTCAGCGCGCTGGCGCGCCAGCCGGTGTTCAAGGTCGCGGAGGTGGCGGCGCCGCCGGCCCAGTCCCGGGCCAGGTCCATGCGGCCGGAGAGTCCGGGCAGGTAGCCCTGGAGGCTGAGCATGCCGAAGCGCTGCTGCGGCCCGGCGACGGCGGCCAGGGCCGGCGCCTGGCTCAGCGCCAGGCGCAGGTCCAGCTGGCGGTGGAGTCCGTAGGCGGTGTTCATCTGGTAGCTGGCGGGCCAGGCGTCGTTGTGGGATCCGGTCGACTGGTAGCAGAAGCTCCCGGCGGGCGTCTGGGAGCGGCTGGGATCCAGGCGCCGGCGTTCCTCCAGGCGCTGGCCCTCCGGCCCGTAGAAGGCCAGTCGGAACTCGTTGACGCCAAAGCGCAGGGGCAGATCGGGGAACTCGTAGAGCCCGTCCTCGCGGAAGCGCTGGAAGGCCACCAGTACGTCGTTCTGGTAGACCTCCACCGTCCAGCCCGGAAGCAGGGTGCCGCGCAGGGAGTAGCGGTCGGCGCCCGAAAGCATCGCGTCCGGGAAATTGCCCACCTGCAGGCCCCTGCCGCGCGGCAATCCGCCGATGAGCGGCAGCGCAGTCACGAAGATGTCCCCCAGCGCCACGTTGCGGGCCCCCAGCGGCCCCAGCAGGCGGCCATCGGGATCCTGCCGGAACAGAGTGACCCGGGCGTTCTCTGTCAAGTGGCCCGGACGGCTGGTGAAGAAGATGGAGGAGCTCATGCAGAGCAGATCCCCGCTCAGATAAGTGGCGCCGTTATAGCCCAGTTTCCGGGAACCTGGCTGGGCATCAGGCCGGTAGGTCAGATCCAGGTTCTGGTTCACGAACGGCACGTCCCACAATGCGTATGGCGCCGTGATCAGAGGGAACGGTTCCGCCTCGGTCGGGCCGGGGCGCAGCTGGTCCTGCCGTCTGGTCCGCAACCACTCCGCCTGGATCGGCAGTTCCTCCCTGGGTTCCAGTCGCAGGGTGGCGGCCAGCGGATCGGCGCTGATGGTCACCGGGAGCCACTGCTCCAGGAGCGGGATGGTTACGTAGAGATCGGTCTCGTGCCACTCCATCTGCTCGCGGTCCAGGGCCCAGCTCCGGCCGTCCGCCTCCACCTGCGCGGCGGCGAAGTCGAGCCGGAAGCGACGCGATTCGGAGATGATGAAGCCCTTGGCTTCGAAAGTGGCGGGGTTCACCCGGATACCGATTCCCAGGGCCCGGCACAACTCGCCCAGGGGCAGGAGGTGGCTGCCTGACGCCGTGGCATAGGCCGGGAAGGCCTCGGCCAGGGTGGTA
>Ga0316231_1001262_pt1 | contig 28853 bp, 19 predicted proteins | sample TBH18027metaG_FD_206002 | JGI IMG/M metagenome (GOLD analysis project Ga0316231, IMG submission 206002) | Freshwater microbial communities from Trout Bog Lake, Wisconsin, USA - TBH18027 | ecosystem: Environmental > Aquatic > Freshwater > Lake > Hypolimnion/Profundal zone | place: USA: Wisconsin... | reverse complement strand
TTTTCGCATCGTTTTCGGCAAAAAGCACGTTTATCTCACTGTTTAGATCAGGCTGAGAATTTTTATAGTCCTCATTACCTATTATTAAGGCATAACGATCTTCATTTTTGACTCCTGTCTCGGGAATGTTTTTATCCGTTTCAGCGATTAGCGAAATATCCTTGATGTCAATTTTTTGATCGTAATGTTCTCCGCTAAGCTTTATTGTTTGGGTTGCCATTTGAACTTTTTTCATTTCAATCTTCAGTGGAATAGTACCGCCATATTCTCCATATTTTTCAGATAAAATAACATCAATTGGCAATTCATCGCTCCCCGAGTATAAAGAATTGACCATAAATTCAAATTTTATTAACTTTGATTCCCCAGGGTTGATTTCCCCAAGGGCATGCGCCATTTTATCTGGAGACAAAGGCATAATGTTTTTATCTTTTATATTAAAAACGGCTTTGGCATTCTCAGTTTTCCCCTGCCCTGTGTTTTGAACAAGGACAGTTACTTCTATTGGTTCGAGGTTTTTAATGATATTATCATTTGAGCCGCTTAGTTTTTTTATTGTAAATCCTTTGAATGCCAGATTCGGTGCTCTAAATGATTGAGTTTTAATTGATATTTGAGTTTTACCAGGATTAAATCCTCTGGATTCTTCAATATCGAATAAAAACGGAATTTCCTTAGTGAGAATATTCCGACTTGCATTGATTTCAAAAATCACTGTTTGACTTTTATTAGGTGCGATTCCAGTGACTAATTTATCTTTGTCATATGTAAAGCCTAAATTATCGATAGATGATAGATTCACTTTAACATTACGCGCTACACCCGTACCGGAGTTTTGGATTGTGACTTCAAATCTTGCTTTTTCATCTCCGTCCAACAGTTTGTTCCCTGAAGGTTCAATAAAGTCTACTTTTACATCAAGTTTTGGGAAACCGGTTTCTGCAAAATTAGAATCATTCGTAACATGATCCAGATATAATGGGCTGGATTTAAACAATGTGTATTTCGAACCGGTAATTGGGTGTGTTACTTCGAAATTAAAAATTTGATAAGTTATTCCATCTTCTTTCAATTGTTTATCTGCTACAACTTTAACATTTTTCAAATTTTCTTTAAAACTTTTTGCCTCTTGGAACGGAATATTTAACTCCATTGGTCGATGTCCGGCGAAGGTTATAGGGAAAGTCTGCCTCTCAGCATTGTATGTTCCGATTTGTACTATATCCAGCTTTATCTTTTCGTATGATTTTTTTATTTTTTCAATTCTGTCAGACTCCTTGCGTTCGTTGTTTTCCTTATACATTATGGCATATTTCTTATTTAAATCATTCTTAAACTTTTCAGCTTTCTTTTGTCTGGCTGCGTAGCTCTCGGAACTTTCAAATTCATCTCGTGGTAATAGCAGTTTTGATTTGAACAACTCTTCGTGTATTTCTCTTTCATAATAATCATTGGCTTTTAATTGAATCATATATTGAGCCTTTTCTTCAGCATCTGTTTTAGCTTTTGCTTCTTGCTGTTCTGCCAACGATTTGGATGCTAATTCATTTGCTTTAATACGCTCAGATTTGTCTTCGGCCAGCGATTTTAAAGTTGGGGATTTTAAGCACGAAGCAAAATCAATCTTTTCTTTATTAGAAAGAATATAATCAGTCACACTTGATTGCGTTTGTTTATCCAGGATATTTATTAGATCCTCTAGAGTCGGTAAGACAATCATTTGATATATATTATATTTATCCCAATCATAAGCGCTATTATGAAAAGTAAAGGAAAAAACTGCTGGAGGACTTAATGAGAAGAATATTGCACCAAGTGTGTTATTCTCACTTGTTTTAAGATCATTGCTAATTGGATAAATATTGAATCGATCCAATTTTCCATTCACCCAATTTTTTTTACTTTTACCAAAGTTACTAATGGTCGTAATATCTGGATAAATTGTACTTATTATCTTTTTATCAAAATCAAACCTGAATTCGGCAAATTCCATTCGATCATATTTAATTTTTAAAAATATGCGTCCCTCCTGGTCAATCGAAAAATCTCTATCAAAATCAGGTACATATCTAAGATCTTTTACTCGATCAAATAATATGATAGAGTTTCTTTTAGTAAGTTCCTGAAGATTTAACCCTGGCTTAATCATCTTGTCAACAACTTTATTTTCTGGTTTGTCGAATGACAATTTTGACACAAGACTACTATCCTGAGCAAACGACTCCTCAAAAAAAGATAAATCAATTCTTTTGAAATTAGAGGCATGTGTTGAAAGTATACTTAGCAATAAAATCCCAAATAATAGATTTCTCATTTCGATAAATTTAAAGTTGATTACTTTTGAATTGTTATCTCAATATCTTTAAGAACTATTTCTTTTGTATTATTTATATTATTATTCACCCAGGTTTTGAAGGATGAGGTAGTTAATGTTTGGGGTATAGAGTACCCTTTTTTAATCTCTGTTTCCGATAAAATTTTTATTTCTGCATTCTTCCTGACATCGATACGATTGAGGGGATTTTTCGAGAAGATTACATATAGATGGTTAATATCCTTAGGGGTTTCAGCTGTGAGTTGGTATGTATCTTCAACAAAGAATTTATTGGCATTGTAATTAAATTGCGGTTCTGTAGAAAAATATATATATTCCTTTTGTGACTCTACCGGCATTCCGGAGTTGATATTCAAAGTATCTAACGAATATGGCAGAAGTTTAAAACAATCTTTACCGTCATCTAAAAACACGCTCAAATAACCAGCAACAGGACTCTTGAAAAATAAATACAGATCATCCTCAGTTTTGAAATTTAAAGTTCTGCAATTTAATTTGGTACATGCTAGAGGATAAGCTTCAAAATCTGACGATTCGATTATAGGAACCTGTTTTGTTGTTTCCGGTTTTTTCAAATCATCCTCATTTTTACTTAATGGGACAACAGTAAAAGCCATATCAGCCATATGTTTCGTAATTGAATAAATACGCGCTCTTGGTTTAATTAACCCATTGACAATATTATATTTAACATAGATATCTATCTTCATTGAATTGAGAATCTTGGCATTATCATTATTAATGCCGTCAATTTCTCTGCTTACTTCCACTTTTATGAATAAATAAGTCTTTTCATCACTTATAAAAACGTCACTGATCTTTTCAATCTTATAATTAAATGAAACCTCTTTGGGAGGAGCGAACCAGACTAAAATATTCCTAAGGTATATGTCAATTGTATAATCTTCTGAACCTTCAGATTCAATATCGTTAATTATCCGTACCTTCTCGTTTTCAAAAGTGTTTTTTATTAAATCTAAAATATAGGATTGCTTTTCTTCGTAATTAAAGCGATTTGATCCTAGACTAGTTAGGGTTGATTGAAAAGATTTCACGGCAGATGCTGCTTTTCCAACCATTTTATTTTTTTCCAATTCCGATGATAATTCTATTTGACAGTAACTTAAACGAAATAGCAGCAGGAGAATTACCGTTAAAAAATATTTTATCCTCATCGGAATTAGAACGTTAAATTATTTCGTTTCCTTTACGGTAATATCGCCCAACATTACATTCCACCGTTCCACTTTTTTTGATCCAAAAATGGTCGTTACTTTATCAATAACCACTTCAATATTCTTCTGGGTCACATCTGTATATACAGGTTTTCCCTCTTTAAATCCTGTGAATTTTTGAAAAAAGGTAATTACTCCATAATATTTACCATCCGGTCCTTTTTTAAAATTAGAGATGTACTGCACATCATAGAATGTTATCTCAACCTTTGTGAAGGCCAACACCCTGATTTTATTCAAATAATCACGAATTTTAAAAGGTTTTACCTCATTCCTGTTTGCATTGGAGACTTCGACAATTTTATCTTCACTAATAAACAGATCAACCGCTAAATCGGTTGCTTCCATTTTTATCTCATTCTCTTTTATATCCTTATTTGTAATAGTACCAATATAACTGGTCAACTCATTGGTTTTTTGAATAGCCTGTGATGCAAAAATTTTCAAATCTTCAGCGTTAAGAAGTTTTTCAATAGCTTGCTTTTCCTGGGCTCTCACAGATACGGAGGTAACCAGAAAAAATGTCAATATTTTAACAATAGTTATTTTTCTCATAATCAATAGTAAATTTTCAGATAGATTATTCACTTAGTGTAATCTCATTAATCAATCCGGAATCAGTTTTTCTTACTTCTTTTATAGTGATATTCTTAATTCCCTGAATCTTAATCCGGTTTAAATATTTTTCAATATACATATGATCATATATACTACCGCTTTTTAGTATTTCTACATTTATTGTTTTATTTTCAAAAAGTTTCAATGCTTTAACTATTAGTTCTTCTCTGCTTTTAGTGGGATTTTTAACATCTCCGATTTTCTGAAGTGCTTCTTCCAATGAATTAGCGAACAATTCGCTGGCAGTACTTGTATCACCTGCCGGTTTTGGCTCTTTTATTTCTTTCTTTTGAGTGACAACAGAGGCAGATTTTTCAGACGAAACTTCCTTTGTAACCGTTTTTTTTCCAGACGGGCTAGATGTATCAATCACTCTAACATCTGAAATTTTTGAGTTATTATTGAGGTCATTAATAACTCCTTTAGCAGGCTCTATAATTTTGTTGGGCTTATTACTTTGAGAATTAAGGTACGAATACACTCCCAATATTATGCCAACTATTACCAGTAATGAGATTCCCGGAATAAGCAACTTTTTGAATGGTTTTGATCCCTGTTGCTCAATTAAATCTAGTTGACATTCCGGACAAACAAAATCTTCCGTAAAACTTAATTCTATAATTTCTTTTCTGTCAGCTTTAGAGCAGTTATTAAAATTTATACAGATCCCTTTTCTACTTAATTCCATAATAAAATTAATTTTCAATTTCTAATAGATTAATTGCAACGTCACTTGAAGTGAAGAAATCAATGTAAATAGGATTGCTTTTGTTTCCATTACATTCTGATTTTATATTTTCATTTAAAATGGAAGTTACTTTTTTCAAAATTTCCATTCGCTTGCTTTGATTTAAGAATTCACCTTTCAATTTTGAGTCAACCTCATTTTTGATTTTCTCAAAAATAGTAGCGTCAATCTTTCCATAAGCACTAATTAGTTTGGCGCCAAAAAATATCGGATTAACTTCTCTTCCATATTTATCTGTTTGGTTCATTCCATAATGCATCTTTCCAGTTCCGTTTTCTAAATCCATTAACTTGATTGATTCCAAGGCAGTTCCAAGTAGATAATAAGCTAGGGTTGTGTAAAACATATTTTTAGCTTCTTCTTCGCCTCGTTTTTCACTATCACTTTTTGGAAATATCCTCGGATATTGTGATCCATCGCCTTCAAGATGTAATACCAACTTTGCAACTTCCGGATTGTTTCCACGCAAAACCAAATCATATTTTTGTTTCAATATTTTTACATCATTAACCATCCTCAACGAAAAACAAGAAGTTAAATTGATAACGGTAATTTCGTTTTTTCGTTGGCTTTTGATGTCTATATATATATGTTTGCTACCATCCGAATTCCGTTTAAAGGCATCTGCTAGTTTATCAATGAAATCCTTATTTTCAGGTGACTCTGGAATGCTGATTAGCGTACTGTTTAGCATTATAAGTTTTCCTGGTTGGGGAGCATCATTATTTTTAAGTTGTTTTGATATTTCGCTTTTATCGAATGTTAAAAATACTCCGCTTGACTCCATCACATTTCGTGTAAACTCATCCAATTCGGTTTGTTTATCTGAGGTTCCATATTGTTCCTTGAGCTTTTCAACAATATTTATGCCTATAAGCCGTTGTTTCTTGTTTGTAATCAGTTCATTGTGCGCATGAATGGCACTTTCACGTGCATTTACGGAAAAAATGTCCATTAATGCATCAATGGTAATATGTCCGTTTATAGTAGTAAAAGTTTTTTCAGTCCCTGCTAATGCTGCAATAACATTTCGAATTGTTGAACTTGATAAAGATTGGATTTGCTGATCTTTTATAACCCGGTTTGTGAAATTACGAACGTCCGTGGTATCATAATATTTAACGACTGTATTTTTAAACGATTCTCCTGAAATTCGCTCTTCCTGACAACGGGTAGCAATCTCTTTCTCTGAAGTTGTCATTGCACTGGTTAATATATCAGAGAACCTTTTAACTTCATTATTAAGTAGTTGCATTTGATTAAGAACCTCAGCCAGCAACCTTTTAGCAAACAGGAGACCATCGTGTTCTGTTTTTTTGATGTATAATTGCTGAAGTAAAGTGGTTTGAGCCTGGAATAAATTCTTCTTCTTACCTAACAAATCTTTAATAATCCCTGAAGATGCCCATGCTTGTTCATGTTGAGCTTTAACACCATAAAGTTTTTCGATCTCTTCAGTATTTGAGACTACCTTAGCATCAAATCCCTTGAGTCTGATCTCCGTTTGAGAAATCAACAAATCCATCATCTTGCCAATCTCATAAACAGATTTCTGACCGGTTTGCCATTGACTGAATAAATCTATTTCAATCGTATCACATATTTCTTTGGCTATATCTTTGCGCGACTGATCCTTGATCTTATAAAATTCAGGTACGCCAACTTTTCTGAAATTTTTATCAAATCTTTCATCACAGAATTTGGCCAGCTCATTAATTGCCCTTGACTCATCTTTGCTCCATGCTGCACTTGCGAGGTTTGGGATAATTGCATTCCAATCATCCTGAAAGGTTTTCCATTTCTGATCCTTTTCACTTTTTAGTATCCCAAGAGATAACATCAGGTGAGCATCTGACATCATCCAGCTGCTTAATGTTGCTCTATCATTTACGAGACTAATATAATCTTCATTTTTTTGCTGATCACGATAACCCAGATCGTCAGACCAGTTATTGTATTTAAATTGCAATAATGCTTGTCTGGCAAAGTTATAGGTGAAATATTCAATTATCTCCTCCTCGGGACTTACGATCCGTTTAATGCCAAATGCATTAAACCGGCGGGTGCGAACAGCTCTTTCCGCGTTGGCAATTTCTACAGTTTCGGCATTTTCGTCCATCTCCTTTTCACCTTCCACAATATTTTCAAGTGAAAAGGCATTTTCAAACTCACGGGTTGTATCATCTACGGTCATATTTAAATAATGAAAAATAAGATCTGATACAATTTCCGGCAAATCATTTTTTGTATCTACAGTTATACCATTTTCATTGGCATTAGTAAATAGGAAACAACTATTGAAGACCCTATCTACTCCATCGAGGGGGATAAATTCATATTCTCCACTTACATCATTGGGAATAAATCTCTTAACTTGCAATGCATTCAATTCCTGCAAAGCAGCAAATCCATTTGCATGATAAAATCCTTTATCCCAACCTGGGAGTGGAGAGTGTTCAGGTACAAGGCAATATACAAGAATTTTATATTTCAGACCTGAACCGATATTTGCCTGGAAATGTTTACGGGTTTGTGCAATGATGTCGACAATTGACCCACTACCCGTTCCACCTGCTAGTCCTGCAATAATATGAAATGTAATATCGGTTTTTCCACTTTTGGATTTAACTGTTTTTACCTGGTTTTTTAAAATACTTTCATATTCAGATACTGCACAGGAAAATAAGAATCTGCCCAGACGTCGACGCTGTGCTGCGGCTGTATCATCTCCAACCGATCCCACCAGGTTTTCCCAGATCTTTCGATCTCCTATCCAACTTTTAATGCCTGGATAGTTATTCACATTTTCAAGCTGACTTCCCAATGCTGCGCCACGAATAAAAAGAAAATTCTCTTTCCCCAATTGTGCATTTTCACTTAGAACTTTCCAAGTTGGATCGTTTGGCTTCATGTTTTCAATACTTGAATCCACATAAACAAAACCCAATGGAATGTCTCTTCTATCTTCTTCCTTCACTTCCTGAAAAAATCTTTTCCGAATTGCTTTCAGAATATTTCCGCCTGTTCCTCCAACTCCGATAATGATGTGATTTTGATCTGTTCTCATCTTCTATTTTTTTACAATTTTTACAGTATTATTTGTATTAATCCTAAAGTGGCATTTGTTCCTAAACTCAGGATTCCTGAGCAAATCTTTTTTAAAGTGGGGTCCTCCATCATATCGGACAGTAGTTGTGTGCCTTCCTGCATTTTACGGTCAGGATCCTGGATGGTATCAACTTCTTGAATTCGTCCAATCCAATAATCCTTATTCGACTTAAGGCGTCTTAGATCGTTTCTGGTTAAGCCGGTATCGAAATCCATCAGATTAATGGCAAGATTCGCAAGGGGATTGTCCGTATGACCAACAATTTCAGAAAGTGTGAGTGTCTTCACAAAATAATGTCTGTAGCTAAAATACGACCCCAGCGTCAGAACCAGGGCCAGAAATAAAATTAAGAAGACTTTCATTTTCTCTATAGGTTATGCAATCAGTAAGTTCGTTTTTAGAAGCACGGCAATTGTGCATTCATTCATTATAATATACGACACTTCCTCTTCTCCTTTGATTATATTTTGAAGTGGCGATTGCAGCCCAGACAACACAAATAGGCACAATAATGAATAACCCAAACCCTAATGTGAAAATGGTCACAATGAGGGTAACAATAATCATGACTATTCCTCCTGTAACGGAAGCGTAAAACAAACCTATGGGTCCAAAAAAGAATGCCAATACTAACGATATAGTCATATTTTTCTCACTGCCATTTGAGAGAATCATTTTTTGCGATTCGTCTGAGTATTCCATAAGATTTGAGTTTGAGTTAGTTTTTATGGTTTATTAAAATCTGTTTTTTTCTTTAGTTAAATTAATTGATTTCAAAGTTATTTATTATAATAATTCATAACTCAATAATTCTAAATAAAAAACATGTTATATAACAGGAATAGAGGATATTAGAATATCCTCTGTGAGAAAAAGTACAGCAGATGTAGGCTTATTATTTATAGATGTACCTGTTTATACAATAAGTGTATTTTGTTTAATTATTTTGGATGAACCAATAACACAATTGCAATACGGAGGTCTTTAAAAATGGTTTAAATTCAGGTTTAATAATTGAATAATTATTTTTATTTAATTATTAAATTTTTCGTATATTTGGTTAAATGACATTTATTTTGTTTAGTTTGAATTTACAAATGCATTAAAAACTAAAAAATTATGAGCACAAATCAGACGGGACACGTACAAAACCTGGTCAATCTGGGTGTTGTAATAAATCATTTGGGTACTTTTCAGAATAACTACAATCCGTCACGGAATAATCTTACTATTGACGGATTAACACATCTCAAATCAGACGGCGAAGCAGTATTGGCTTACGTAACCTCAGCAGAAATTAGCTGCAAAAACTCCATCGCTGCGCGTAGCTCCTCCTTCGACAACCTAGACAGTTTAATTACACGCACCATTAATGCCATACGCATTTCAGGCGCACCGGCACAAACGATCCAGCAGGCAGAAACTATCGTTCGCCAACTGCGCGGCAAAAGAGCAACTGCGAAGCCTATCAGTAAGGAAGCGGCGGCGACAAAAGAACAACCGGCTGAAATAGTGCAAAATACATTGCACAACACAACAATGGATAGTAAAATTGAAAACTTCAATAAGTTGATTCAGTTTCTGATCGGCATTGCAGAATATAAGCCCAATGAAGCAGATCTTACAATCACTTCCTTAAATGCAAAACTTGCAGATTTAAAAACAACAAATGCAAGTTATGTTGCAGCAATTGCCGCATTGGATGCTGCCCGTCTTGAACGAAATACAATTCTTTACGCTGAAAATTCTGGAGTAGTAGACGTCGCCTTGTCTGTTAAGCTTTATGTTAAATCTGTTTTTGGAGCCAAAAGCCCACAATACAAGGAGATCAGTGATATTGTATTTACGAAACATCGGTAATAAAGTCGTTATTCATTCATTATGACCATTTTAAAATTGGTTAAGGCCGACAACCAATTATGCAATTCCCTGTCAGAGAATGACATTTCCGACAGGGAACTTTGTTTTTCTCAAAGTCAATTAAAAAAATTGAGCCGTCGATCAGATAAATCGAAGGACAGATTTATTTTAAGTAAAGGGGGATTTGATAAAACCCAGGAGTATTAATAAATTCGAACAGGGGATTTGTCAGTACCCATAATGAGTTTTGTTTTAATCTGTAATGAAAAGAATTTAGGGAAACCCATTTATTTTAAGTGCTCAGAAAGATATAATGTTCTAAATTATATTGTTATCATTACTTAATAATGGTTGATTCCTTGATAATGCCAAATTATTTCTTAACTGAAATAAATAATATCACACAAAAAAAGAGGAAATTAGTCCCCTTTGATTTATTTTATAGATCTTTAATCAGGATCATTTAGGCATCTTAGACTTGCAAAATGAATTTTGTAAGTCTAAGATTTAAGAATGTCAGAAGTATTATCTCCTTGGTCGCTCCAATAATTTAAAGAATTGATCGAGCTGAGGCAGGATAACGATCCGGGTTCTCCTATTGGCTGCTTTACCCTCCTCGGTCTCGTTGGAGTTTAAAGGCTGGTATTCACTTCGGCCGGCAGCAGTCATCTTGGCTGGATTTAAATCGTACTTATCCTGTAGTACACGGACAACGGCTGTTGCCCTCTTTACACTAAGATCCCAATTATCGATTAGATCACCTCTCCTGAAAGGAACATTATCGGTGTGCCCTTCAACCATAAATTCAATATCTTTTTGATTTTTAAGGACTTTTGCTACCTTTCCCAATACTTCACTAGCCTTTTCCGTTATATTATAACTCCCGCTTTTGAAAAGCATTTTATCGGAGATATCGATATAAACCACCCCTTTATCCACTTTTATATTTATATCCTTATCGTCAAGATTTCCGATTGCCCCTTTCAGATTCAAAACAAGGGCCATATTTAAAGAATCACGTTGTGCCAGAGAAGCCTGAAGGCTAAAAATCATATTATCCTTAACACCCATGTTTTCCATCGATTTTTTGATGCTCTCAGCTTGTGAACTTGAAATCACAGAAAGATTTTCAAGTTGTTTCAGTGCCTGATTGTTATTCTGCTTCAGAAAGCTGATCTGGTCCTGGTCTGCTGCCAATTCGGCCTGAAGATCGGCAATTTTTTTCTCATCAACCTTTAAGGAACCTGCACAATCATTCAGATCCTGTTTCGTTGCGGCATGAGCCGACTTCTCTTGTGCAACCTGACCAACCTGCTCCTTAAATTTTCGTGTGCTAACACACGATTCAATCAAGACAAATACAAGCAGGAATACCCATAATTTTGTTTTCATATCTTAAATATTTTAAAAAAACTACAGCAAAATTAAACAATCCATTGGGGAATTAATGAAGAAAATCAAGCTATTAACAAAATATAACTTTTAAATACCAGTTATATCAGCATGCAAACTGATTGTTTCCATGTTTATCGAAAATAAAGTATTGTCCGGAAATGATGAACAGCGTTTGTGGTTGTCGTTTTGGACAAAATATTATATTCAGCTTTATGATGAACGTTGAATATATCCCTATATTTGTACCTCTTCATAATATAATTATTTTTAAATAGAACTTGAAAATAATTAGTTTGCCTGACCTACGAAATTTAGGGAATCCCAATTCCTTGTTTTTATTTTAAAAACCGGTAAAGACCCGGTAGACAAATCATTCAGGACAAAGTTTTTTATGATCATTTAACAGAGGTTTTTTTAGAGGTATTCAATCAAACGAGCAGCTTATCAAGACCGGATGGACAAAATTGAGGAATATAATTTATGGATTAGATTTAAATCAGGGGATAATCAGGCATTGTCTGTACTTTATAAATTGTATGCCAACCAGTTATACTCATATGGCATTAAAATTTCCAGAGAAGAGTCTCTTGTAAAGGACTGCATACAGGAAGTATTTATCAATTTAGCAGACAAGAGGAATCGGTTGATAATCTCGGATAAGACACATCTTTATCTTTTTAAATCACTAAGAAACAAGATCATAGAAGAATATAGGTCAAACTCAAGGAAGCGGAATATTGAAAAAAATATGGTGCACGACCTGGATAATCAGATTTTAAGTGCAGAAGAGCGAATTGTCGTTTCGGAGGATGAGCATTTTCAAAAGAAAATCATTTCCGATGCGATTAAATCTTTATCGGAGCATCAACAGGAGGCAATTTTTTTGAAATTTTCAGAAGGCCTTAACTATGAAGATATTGCCATTATTCTTGATGTCGAAATCGCTTCTGTGCGGACTCTTATGTACCGAACCTTAAAAGAATTAAAAGAGAATATCAGTAGAAAGGGAATATTTCTTCTCTCTATAATACATATATTAAAATCCAGATAACCGGCTATTTAATCCGGATTTAATTTATCGCCCGATAAAATAAATTAATTTTTTTGTCTATAAATGCGCTTATCAATCATTAACTATATGTTTTTAATAAAATATGAAGGAAAAATCAAAACAAGAATTCATTTCAATTCTTCAGGATGAGGAGTTTTTAAATGAGATTAAAGATGCATTGGTCTCTGAATCAGGCTTGGCTAATTTGCATACTAAATACCTCGAATTAGGGGATTCGCTGAACTATGCCATTGAATTTGTCAGATTTAATCAGTCAGATAGAAAAGCTTTGGACCAGGTTGATTTAGATCGTCTTCTTGCAGTTATTACTGATTTTACAAAGTCTAAGACAGAAAGGGTTTCCCGTAGATTGCATATAATCAATAATTTATTGAAGGTTGCCGCTATTATTTTAGTTTTATTCTCAATACCAATAGGAATTTACCTTTACACCAAACCTGACAAATTAACCAGATTTGCCCAATATGACAATCCTAAAACAAATGATGCTGTTATAATCCTTTCAGATGGATCAAACCATATTTTGGGAGTCAACAACTCGGTAATTGAGTATAGCCAAAATGGAGGTGAGGTTACGGTTAAAGGCAGGAAATCAACCGCAGAGAGACTTGATAACAAGGCTCAGAATAAAGAAGTATTTATTAATCAGATTGTTGTTCCTTTTGGGCATCGCCATACCGTGAGGTTGTCTGATGGGACACTGGTTTATTTAAATTCCGGAAGTAAGCTTGTATTTCCGGCAGAATTCAGAGGGACGACCAGGGAGGTTTATTTGAATGGGGAAGGTTATTTTGAAGTTGAGAAAAATCCGCTAAAACCATTCATTGTCAGAACAGAAAATTTGGATATCAGAGTCTTGGGGACTAAATTCAATGTCTCGGCTTATGGAGATGATCAAACTGTGTCGGCAGTTTTGGTTGAAGGTAGTGTTCATATTTTTCAGAAAAATAGTTTTTTTCACAATGCAGAATTTCTGATTCAACCTGGGGAGGGATGTTTTTATTCCAAAAACAGATCAAATTCAGAGGTTAAAAAGGTGGATGTTGATGATTATATTTTGTGGAAGGATGGACTCTACCAGTTTCATAACCAATCTTTAAGACAGATTGTTGAACGAGTGAAGAAGTATTACAATATTTCCGTGGATATTGAAAATGAAAAGCTGGCCGGCACGATCATATCCGGGAAGCTCGTTCTGACAGATGAAAGCGATGATATCATTGATTATCTCGCAAAAACACTTGAAGTTAAATATCAGAAGAGAGAGAAATCAACATATAAATTATTGGAATAAAAAGAATAATCAACTTAATAATTCAGCCTATGTAATCTGCTAAAAACCAACAAAAAACTGGTGAATGCTCGAACATCCACCAGTCTGAATTTGAAGAAAATTAAAATCCTTTATTTAATTTAATCAGTACAAATTTATGAAAAAAATCCGTTTAAAGATATACGGTTTGGATAGCCGTATACGAAAATTATTTTTTATAATGAAATTAACTGTTGTTTTGTTTTTTCTTGGACTTATGAGTTTGTCGGCCTCAACTTATTCACAAACCAAGAAATTCTCACTGGATTTGGAAGGAGTTTCGTTATCTGAATTATTTAAACAAATCGAATCTCAAAGTGAATTCGTGTTTATTTATAAGAATGAGATTGTTGATCTGAACAGAAAGATAAGTGTTAATATACAGGATGTTACTATTGATAAAATTCTTGAAAGTGCTCTTCAGGGCACAGGTTTAAAGTTTGAAATCAACAAAAAGCAGATTATTATTACTCCTGACAGAACTAAGTCAGATAATAAGCCTCAACTACAGAGCCCCCAACCCAAAAAGCGAACTGTCAAAGGTTCAATTTCTGATTCAAAGGGACAAGTCCTTCCTGGAGCAACCATATCCGTTGCCGGAACAACAATCGGTTCTCTTTCTGACCCTGATGGAAAATATTCAATTGAAGTTCCATCTAAAACTGAATATTTGCAATTCTCTTTTGTAGGGATGATCGCGCAAAACGTTGCCATTAGCGGGAAAATGGAAATAAATGTGAAGTTGGAGGAGGATGTTCACGGAATAGATGAAGTCGTCGTTGTAGGTTATGGTCAGCAGAAAAGGGAAACCGTAACAGGTGCTGTTTCAACAATTCAAACGAAAGATATTTTACAAAGTCCTGCTGCGAATTTAGCGGTTACCCTTGCTGGTCGTTTGCCTGGTCTGACAACCATTCAGACTAGCGGAGAACCCGGCAGAGATATTACTAGTTTGTATTTGCGTGGACAGGGTACTTTAAATGGTGCTGCTCCGTTGATTTTAGTTGACGGTGTTCCCCGTGATTTGACTTATATCGATCCAAATGAGGTTGAAAGTGTTTCTATTCTGAAAGATGCTTCATCCACTGCAGTTTTCGGAGTGCGTGGGGCAAATGGGGTTATCCTGGTAACCACTAAACGGGGAACAGATGATACCCAACAAATTTCGGTGACGGTGGAGAAAGGACTTCAGGATTTTACACGACTTCCAACTCCGGTTCATTCCTGGGAATATGCTACTCTTAGAAATCAGGCTTTACAAAATGATGGTCTGCCAGCTTTTTATACCCAGGAACAAATAAAGCATTATAAAAGCCAGGATATGCCTGGCGTTTATCCGGATAATGACTGGATGAAAATGGTCGCTAAAGATTATACCCCGCAAACCAGATATAACCTTAACGTTTCAGGAGGTAATAAGAAAGCGACCTATTTTGTGAATGCGGGTGTTCTGGATCAGGGGGGACAGTGGAGAGTTGATCAGACAGCCTATAATCCAAGTACTTACCTGCATCGTTATAATTTCCGTTCGAATATTGATTTAAAATTAAATCCGACCCTTACCGCTTTTTTAAATGTGGGAGGATACCTTGAAAAGGTGAATAGCCCTGCCTATTCAGCACTTATGATAATGGCCTATACAATGGTTACGCCTAATACGCAGGTTGGGCCACTTACTCCAAGCGGACAGGTGATAGCTCCAGCGGCAAATGATGGTCTGAATCCTTATGCTATGATTAACAGGAGCGGATATGAACAGGATACAAGAAGTAATGTTACAGCGACGTATGGAATGGAACAAAAGTTGGATTTTCTTACTCAGGGACTCTCCACCAGAATGGTTGCTTCTTTTGATTCCTATGCAAGTCGTAATTTGACTGCATCGCAGGGCCATCAAAATTGGTTAGCCAATGTAATAACCGGAACAAAAGGTCAGGATTCAATAGCCTATACCCGGAGAGATGCCCAGGAGAACACACCGCTCTCATTATCAACTGTTGCTACTTTTAAATCCTATTTTAATTATCAATGGTTTCTGAATTATTCGAGATCATTTAACAGTTTGCATGATGTTACCGGTATGCTCCTTTTCCAAAGAGACGAAAGGATTGAAAATGCGGATCGTTTGCCTTATCGGTATTTGGGTTTAGCGGGAAGAGTAACTTACGGATATAATCATAAATACTTTGCAGAATTAAATGCCGGGTACAACGGATCGGAACAATTTGCGCCAGGACATCGTTTCGGTTTCTTCCCCGCAATATCGGGCAGTTGGGTTGTTTCAAACGAGAATTTCTTAAAAGACAATAAGATTCTTACTTACTTGAAATTCAGAGGTTCCTGGGGGAAAGTAGGAAACGATCAGTTAGGTGGCGCTCGTTTCTTATATCTGGATAATATTACAATAGGAGGCGGCTATTCCGGGTCTATCGGTAACGGAAAATCAGTGAATGAAAACTATTTTGGGAACCCTAATTTGTCTTGGGAAATAGCTAAGAAAAATAATATTGCGGCGGAGGTCGGTCTCTTTAACCTTCTGCGATTTAGTGTTGATCTTTTCAATGAAAGAAGAGATAATGTATTGATTAATAGAAATTTAGTTCCGTCCATAGTAGGAATGAATTCGCTTCCCCCATTGAATGAAGGTCGCGTAGTCAATAAGGGTTACGAAATGGAGCTTAATATTCATCATGCTTTCTCAAATGGTTTCTCGGTGAGGTCTAATCTGAACATGAGTTACGCAAAAAATAAAGTACTCTATGCAGATGAACCTCAATTGCCGTCGGACTATGCTTATCGTTACAGGCAAACTGGAATATCGATTATGAATGCCGGTTGGTGGACCCGGTTTGGATATGAAACAGACGGTTATTGGAGAAGTCAGGATGAAATTAGTGCCTCCGGGTTAAAATATCCCGGCAGAGCACCTCGCCCGGGTGATTTTAAATACAAAGATCTGAATCACGACGGATTCATTAATGATGCTGACAAAGTTCCACTGAAATATACTGATGTTCCTGAATATACTTTCGGTGCTTCCATAAATTTGACTTTTAAGAATGTAGATTTATCGATGCTCTTTCAGGGTGTTGCTCATGTATCGAAATATTATTACGATCAGGGTGTTTGGGAATTCACCGGCAGCAATGGGGTATATTACAGCAATGATCGTGCTGCCTGGACTCCGGAAAGGGCCGCTGCAGGATCTAAAATTACTTTCCCTGCCCTAAGTACTGCTCAGTCAGCAAGTGAATGTCAAAATGATTTCTTTTTCCAGAATTGTGCATTTTGGAGATTGAAGAATATGGAAATTGGATATACGTTGCCTAAGAGGGTGTCTGGAAAAATCAAATCATCCAAAATAAGACTTTACGTGAATGGATTAAACTTATTTACAGTGGATCACATGATCAGTAAAAATCTTGACCCGGAAGTAACAAGTAATTACACCTATCCAATGACACGAGTGGTGAATTTTGGTGCAAATGTTAATTTCTAATATGTCTGCCATGAAAAAAATACTATATTATATTTTTATATCCGCTTACATCCTAATGTTATCCGGATGTTCAAAAGAGTTGGATATTACTCCCGATGGCCGTATTTCAATGAGTACAGTTTGGTCGGATCAAAAAGAGTCAGAAGCTTATTTAAATTCGTGTTATCAGCACCAGGATGGTTACGGCCTCAGTTATTTCTGGGTAACCATGCTTGATGGACTAAGCGACTGTGGATGGGATTCCGATTTCACCCAGGGACAGCTTATGGCAAATATGTGGTACAATGGAGCCATGACCACAACGAATGATCCCACCGATGCTTCGTTGTATTACTCCTGTTGGGATGGAATCAGACAGTGTAATGTATTTCTGCTCAATGTCGATAATTCTGCAATAAAAACAGCCGATAAACCACGATTTAAAGCTGAAGCAAAAATTCTTCGTGATTTTTATTATTTTGAATTGTTTAGAAAATATGGTCCGCAGCCACTTACTACGGTTCCTTTTGACTTGATGACCGACTTTAGTAAGTTGTCAAGGCCAGTATTCAAACAAGTTGCTGATTATATTTCAAAAGACGTTGCTGATGCTGTGGCAACTACTCAGCTACCATGGAGACTTACCTATGAAGGAGAACGTGGCAGATTTACGAAAGCGATTGCTGTTTCATTAAAATCACAGGCTACCCTATATGCTGCGAGTCCGTTATGGAATCCATCCAATGATCCGGCGCTTTGGGTTACTGCCCGGGATGCGGCTAAAGATGCAGTAGACCAGTTGACTGCAAACGGGTATAAATTATATTATTCTTCTTCTCTAGGGAATAACTCTTATGCATATTTATTTGTAAATCAAATGGATATTAATGCTGATCCACGCGACAAGGAAACAATTATGGAAAATCAAAATGCCGGATCGATGCAGAATGGTTCCTTTTATGTATTTAATGCGATTCCTCAGCGTGCAGACAGGGGAAAAGCCGGAAACTGCCCTTCACAGGAATTAGTGGATGCTTATGATATGAAAAGTACAGGGTTGCCGGTAATTGATCCTGCCAGCCGATATGCCGATGATAATCATTTGCTGCCCAATTACATTGCAAATTCTGGATATGACAGCCAAAATCCGTATGTTGGACGTGATCCCAGATTTTATGCAACAGTCTTATTTAATGGTTCAAATTGCTGTACTCATCCCACACTAACCGTTCAAACCTATACCGGAGGACGTGATGAGGTTCTGAACAATAGTCGTTTTAATACTTTTACCGGGTACTATATGAACAAATTTATAAATGATAGTGTACCTATTAATCAGCCAAGTGGTGCCCCCTGGAAAAAAATTCGTTTAGCTGAAATTTATCTGAACTATGCAGAAGCTGAAAACGAGGTGAATGGCCCTGATCAGGCTGTATATAGTGCACTTAAAGTTATACGGGATCGTGTGAATATGCCCAATATCAAAACCGGCATTACCAGTAAAGATGAGATGCGGGCATATATTCAGAAAGAACGTTTCACGGAAATGGCTTTTGAGGAGCAACGATTCTGGGATGTACGTCGCTGGAAAATGCTGGATAAAACGGATAGACTCTCCACAGGGATGAAGATAACAAAGAATGCAAATAATACATTTAGTTATGAACGCTTTGTTGTTGGGCATAAACAATCCTGGGATACTAAATACTTAATATTCCCAATTCCGATTAATGATTCGGCAATTTTGAACTGGCAGAATCCGGGATGGTAAGAAGCTAACTATAATCAGAGACTGGTTCTGAACTACTGGTCTCTCTTTTCAAATTAAATTGTAAGCATTACATGTATTCTTTAAAATTTGGTTTATGAAAAATTTAAAACAGCTTTCAATACTCGCAGCGCTGTTCATGATATGTTTCTATTGTAGCTGCAAAAAAAACAACAATATTGAATTACCGGTTTCACTTAATCTGGATAATAAAACAACTAAGGATTCTGTCTTTATGGGTAATAACTGTATTATAAACGGGGTTGCTTCTGCTGCCGGACAATTAAAAATGATTCAAATATTTCAGAGCTTTACCTGGCTTGGCGGAGTTTCTGAAGTAGAAGTTGCCGGAGCGGGAATTTTTAAATTTCCAAGTGATACAACCACAACATATCGCTTTGCTCTTTCTGTCCCAAATGTTATGTCAACTAAGAATGTCCGGATTCAGGTGACCGATAAAAATGGGAATAGTGCATCTTCTTCGGTTTATACCATTACTGTTCGTCAAAGCAACATCATTTCCTATTTAAATGTTCCCATGGGGGGATGGAATAGTAATTACGGAAGCGCTCTGGATGCAGATACCGGAACACCTTATGGATCTAGTCAATTAGGCACTGTAGGATCAATTGTTGACATATTTTTTGATAATTCAGAACTTGCATCACACGATTTGGACGCAGTCGATTTTTATCCTGAAGATTACTCCGGTGCAAGGTTTCCGGAAACAGGAACAACATTTGCAACCACAACTATTTCTTCTTCTGATTTTGATGGGATTACAAATGATGAATTATTTTCTTCCATGCAGGGAACGGTAAGTGTTATCCAAATAAAGCAGGGAGATGTTATTTTCTTTCAAACAAAGATTGGCCGGAAAGGCCTATTAAGAGTTAAAAGCCTGACTGACCCGCTGGGCGATCTTATTGTCGATTTAAAAGTTCAAAAATTGTAAGTGTCATCCCAGGGGATTTATCCCTTGGGATAACATTAATTAGAAAATTTAGATTTTAAATGACGACCCTTATTGATGTATTCCAATGCCTTTTGTGCAACATTAAACTTCCTTGTTTCTTAAATTAATAACTACTGCAACCGGAATAATAGTATTTGCTTGAAAAATCATCAGAAGAAAAATTCGATATGGTGTTCGGCTTACTTGTTTGTTGTTTTTAACGTATGTATACTATTTGTGGTCTTGGGATAAATTAAAGTCTTCATTCATGTATGAGGTGAATTGATCTGAAATTTCTCCTTATTCTTTTATAATTCAAAGCCATTAATTGCGTTTTCTTGTCGTGCCATAAGTGCTGTTTTATAATTTTGCTCCATTGCCTCAATCTCACCTGTTTTAATGTTATCTATCATATGGTGAGATAAATATATCATTTCAAACAGATAAGAGTGAGGTTAATGAGCTACCCCATATTAAATAAATATGTCATTTAATTCTAATTACTTATTCTCATGAAAAAAATATTATTGCTATTTATTGTTCTGTTTAGGGTGTGGAATGGTGGTTTCTGCGTTTTTGCTCAGGATATTTTGCCGCTCATTCCAAAGGCTGTTGAGGTGAATATCCTGAATGGGTCATTCCTGCTGTCATCCAAAACCCGTATCATTATTTCACCAGCAAATGAGGAATTAGTTCAGGTAGCACAAACCTTTGCTGCTGAACTGGAGCCTCTTATTGGTTCAAAAGTTGAAGTAAGTTTTGACTCAATAAAGGAGCCTAAACAGGCAATTATTCTCAGGTTAAATGATAGACCTAATGCCACTTTGGGGACAGAAGGGTACACGCTGCTTGTCTCTCCGACGAGAATTACGATTTCGGCCAATAAAACGGTTGGATTGTTTTATGGGATACAATCGCTGCGGCAACTTATTCCGGTAGAGAAGCAGAATGGTCAAACCGCTGTTCAATGCGTAACCATTACTGATTATCCACATTATGCTTGGCGGGGGTTGATGTTGGATGTTAGCCGTCATTTCTTTTCTAAAGAATTTGTTAAGCGCTATATCGATCAGATGGCGAAATATAAATTGAATGTGTTTCACTGGCACCTGACCGACAATCAGGGATGGAGAATTGAAATAAAAGGAATGCCTGAGCTGACTAATATTGGGGCGTGGCGCGTTCCGCGTACAGGTAAATACTGGACTTTTGAATTCCCTGAATCGGGAGAAAAAGCTACCGATGGTGGATTTTATACTCAGGAGGATATCAGGGAGGTAGTGGAATATGCCGGGAAACGGTTCGTTAACATTGTTCCCGAAATTGATATTCCAGGTCATAGTCTTGCATTTATAGCCTCCTTCCCTGAAGCGTGCTGCACACAAAAACAATATCATGTCAACGCGGGTTTCTCCCATGAAAAAGATGATATTGTCCTTTGTTTAGGGAATGAAGATAACTTTAAAAAACTGGAAATTATTTTCTCGCAAATCGCTGCATTATTTCCCGGAAAATACATTCATATTGGTGGTGATGAGGCAGGGAAAGAATTTTGGAAAAAATGTCCCAGATGCCAGAAACGAATGGCTGAAGAAGGGCTGAAAAACGAAGAAGAATTACAAAGTTATTTCATCAAAAGAATAGAAAAAATTCTGAATTCCAATGGGAAAAAGCTTGTTGGATGGGACGAAATACTAGAAGGTGGCTTGGCTCCTGAAGCAACAGTTATGTCGTGGAGAGGCGTCAAAGGTGGTATTACTGCCGCTAAAGAAGGTCATAATGTGATTATGTCTCCAGGCGACAACCTGTATCTGAATCAGTTGCAGGGCGACCTGAATATCGAGCGGGTTTATGCCGGAGGAGTCATTCTACGAACAGCCGATATTTATGGGTATGATCCGCTTCCGGAAGGAATGGATGCCAAACATTTATTGGGAGCGCAGGCCAATTTATGGTCAGAGTTTGTTGCGTCGCCACGTTTGGCCGAATATATGACCTGGCCCCGTGCTTTGGCCTTGTCCGAAATATTATGGTCACCTAAATCACATTTAAACTGGGACAATTTTGTCCCACGGATGGAAGCCCAATTTCCACGGTTCGAACAGGCGCATGTAAATTATGCCCCGAGCATCTATGATCCGATTATTTCAACGGTTATAGATCAGGATGGACAAACCAAAATCGTATTTAAAACGGAGATAAAAGGGCTCAAGATTTATTACACATTTAATTATACCGTCCCTGATAATTTCGCGGAAGAATATCACAATGATCCGTTAACGGTACCAAAGGGAGCCACGGATATCTGGGCTGTTACTTACCGCAACGGGAAACCTGCTGGCCGACTGTTGACAATTAATCTGGAAGAGTTAAAACGCCGAAAATAATTTAATAAAACCTTTCTGGTTCGGATAATTGGATCACCTTTCGTTTTTAAGCACGATCCGGCTGAATAAAGAATTTATCACGAAACAACCAGAAAGATTGTCTGAATACTAAATTTTTGAGTTATGAAACGAGCTATAAGCAATATTTTTTCACACACTTGGATGGTTATCAATGGCGAGTTCCATCTGGCAAATAAAAATCAAATTATAAACAGATGAAAAGGAACAGATTTTTTTATTTGAATGTTCTTATGGCTGTTGCGCTGTCTATGGCATTGTCTGCTCTATCCAGTTTTTCTCAAGAGAAAATAGGAATTACCGAAGGCTCATCAACCACTTCAGGAGAAAATTCGTACCGCGATATTTACCCGGATACCTGGGTAGCAAATGATGCTCTTGGACGATTGATGCCCGATTACCAACAGGTTGGGCCTGTTAAAAAGGATCAGTGCAGGATCGTTGGAATATTCTACATTACGTGGCACGAAGAGGCGCATCATACCAACTTCAAAACGCCGTATTCGGCTGATGTGACTAAAATCCTGGCTGCTGATCCTAAGGCTCGTCTGGATGCCAAACATCCGCTTTGGTCCGAAGGATCGTATCATTGGGGGGAACCGGAGATGGGTTATTTCCTGAGTCAGGACGAGTACGTAATCCGGAAAGATATGTCGATGCTTGCTGATGCCGGTGTAGATGTTCTCGTGATGGATGTAACCAACGCTGTGCGATACTGGCCCGAATGGGATGTGACATTTAATGTTATGGAGAGAATGAAAGCAGAAGGGAATAAAGTACCGAAATTTGTCTTTTGGGCATACAATGGACCAGTAATCACAGTTGTTCAGGATTTGTATGAAAAAATTTACAAGAAAGGCAGATTCTCCGATTTATGGTTTTATTGGGACGGAAAACCTCTGCTGCTTTATAATAGCAATCCATCACTTGATGCCAATGGCGGAGGCGAGAAAAATCCCAATCCAAACTATAATGCATCTGCCAGGACGAATCGGAATCACCAGCATTATGGAGATCCGGATTATACAGAAGCGTTTTATACCGATTATACTAAAGAAGTTAAAAATTTCTTTACCCCCCGGACTATGTGGTGGGGTTATTATGAATGGGGTGGCAAACGGTTCATTGGTACTGAAGACAACTGGAGTTTTGGTTACAGCATGGCTGAACCTAAAGTGAAAGCCATGAAGCCAGAAGAGTTGCTTTCAACGCACAACGGCAAAAGGGAGGAAGCAGCAGTTACCCCAGCACAGCACCCTGTAACTATGACCAGTGTGAATATGGGCGTGGGTAAATCGTGGTCACGCCAGAATGGTGAACCAACATTGAATGAATACGATTTGCCAGAACCAGCCTATGTCCCGTGGTTAGGTAAAACGGTTGAAAACCCCGAAGGTTACGGAATCTATTTTCAGGAACGCTGGGATGAAGCCATTGCTGCAAATCCTCAGTTTCTCTATGTCAATGACTGGAACGAATGGACAGCCGGAAAATATCAAATGGATGGAGAAAGCACGACACCCTGGCTGGGTCGGAATAGTCCGTTCCGTTTTGTCGATCAGTACAATTCGGAATTCAACCGGTCGGTGAGCCCAATGAAAGGCGGTTATACTGACAATTATTACATGCAAATGGCTCAAAATATTCGCAAATACAAAGGGATCAGACCAATACCCATACAAAAGGGATTTCACCAGGTGAAAATTGACGGACAATTTGATGATTGGGGAAAAGGGCTCACCGAATTTCGTGATACCAGAGGCGACACTTTCCATCGTAATCACAACGGTTATGGAGGATTGCATTATACAAATGATTCAGGCCGAAACGATATAGTCACCTGCAAAGTGGCTGTGGATAAGCAATTTGTCAATTTCTATGCTGAAACAGCCGAAAAACTCACCCCTGCCACTGGTAATAACTGGATGCTCTTGCTGATTGATGCAGACAACAATTCCCAAACAGGATGGTTTGGTTATGATTTTTTAATCAATAAAAATGTAAAGGGTCCAAATACTTCGACACTCATGCGTTACGATAATAAACACCCTGAACATCCATGGGTAGAGGTGGCAGAATTAAAGTTAAGCTATGCCGTAAATCAATTGGAGATTGAAATCCCGCGGAAATTACTTGGACTTACCACCACCAATTTTACGTTCGACTTCAAATGGAGTGACAATGCATCAGATCTTAGTGATCCAATATCGTTTTGCACCAATGGAGACACGGCTCCTAACCGCCGTTTCAATTACCGGTTTATCTGGAGCCAAAAATAAAAACCAAAACTTTTAAAACTCAAAGATGAACTTTGCCTGCCAATTTCTGATTATTTCTGTTTTCGTATTCGCCAGCGGATCCGCAACAGCCCAGCTTCCGGCAGCTTTTAAACCTAAAGAAGTATCCGCAATACGCTCGACAGATCTTATCCGTAAGTATCTGGCCCCAGTCCGAATTGTCAAAATTTCTGATCCGACAGGCAAGCAAATCCTGAATGTTGAAAGTATTCTGAAACCTGGCATTGGCCAGACTGACCTGAACAAAGGAAAGTACATGACTTTGATTAGTGATCAGAACACAAAACCATGGATTATTCTTGATTTTGGAAGGGAGATCCAGGGCGGATTGGAGCTCATAACAACTATCGGTAATCCAAATCCGGCTGGTCGATTACGTATCCGGTTTGGAGAATCGGTTAGCGAAGCGATGAGCGACCCAGGGAAAGACGGAGCTACCAATGATCATGCAATGCGCGATTTCACGGTTACGTTACCCTGGCTGGGACGTCTGGAGGTGGGCAATTCCGGCTTCCGGTTTGTCCGGATAGACCTTGGGGATCCTGACTCTAAGCTGGAGATCAAAGAATTAAGCGCAATATTTAATTACCGCGACATTCCCTACCTGGGATCGTTTCAATGTGACGACGAACGACTCAATCAAATATGGATGACAGGTGCTTATACCGTTCACCTAAATATGCAGGATTACCTTTGGGATGGTATAAAACGTGACCGATTAGTATGGGTAGGAGATATGCATCCTGAAGTGATGACCATTAATTCGGTATTCGGGAACTGCAATGTAGTGCCCAAAAGTCTCGATCTTGCCCGCGACCTGACCCCGCTTCCCAATTGGATGAACGGGATAAGTTCCTACTCCATGTGGTGGATACTGATTCAGCACGACTGGTACTATTATCAGGGGAATCTGGAATACCTTAAAAATCAAAAGGATTACCTTGCTGCCCTGTTGCGGCAGCTTTCCACCAAAATTGAAGCTGACGGGAAGGAAAACCTCGATGGAGGGCGGTTCCTTGATTGGCCATCGAGCGAAAACAAGGAGGCAATTCACGCAGGTTTACAGTCATTGATGGTGATGACTTTCGAGGCAGGTGGCGAATTATGCAAAATATTAGGTGATCCGGAAACTGCTGAAATCTGCAGGAAAAGTATTGAAAAACTCAAAATACATGTTCCCGGAATGGCCGGATCCAAACAGGCTGCAGCTCTTCTATCCATTTCCGGATTGATATCGCCTCAACTTGCAAACTCGGGAATGCTGGCAAAAGAGGGAGTTCATAAAATGTCAACATTCTATGGCTACTATATGCTTAAAGCCAGGGCCAAAGCCGGTGATTACAAGGGTGCGATAGACAATATGCGCCAGTATTGGGGAGGGATGCTCGATCTCGGAGCGACCACTTTCTGGGAAGATTTTGACATCGACTGGATGAAAAACGGTGCTCGGATTGACGAAATGGTTCCAGACGGAAAAGTTGATGTTCATGCCTCATCCGGAGGATATTGTTATAAAGGATTCCGCCACAGTTTTTGTCATGGATGGGCTTCAGGTCCTACATCATGGCTGACACAATACGTGTTGGGTATCAATGTTTTGGAACCAGGGTGCAAAGTCATCAAAATCGAACCGCACCTGGGTGACCTGCAATGGGTTAAAGGAACTTTTCCAACCCCGTTGGGAGTGTTGAAAATTGAACACAGGAAAATGGATGACGGAACAGTCAAAACTTCATTTGATGCTCCGACAGGAATTAAAATATTGATAGAATAGATAACGTCTGTGTAATTCCATCAGTCATTTAATTCTTTGGAAAGATTTGGATGACTGATGGAACTCTATTATCAATCTTTCATCGTCCGGAGCTGATTCGAATTAAAATTCGATATCGTAAAGACCTTCTGAATCTATTTCAAACTGATTTACCCCAATGTCTGTCATAGGGTGTTTGATCAATTGGTGGAGCAACTCCGGACCAATGGTTGCTGAGTGGGCACCAGCCATACTTACCCGGTAAATCTGGTCCACCGTTTTAAAACTCGCCGCTAACACTTTGCCTTTAAGATCATAGGTAGCAATATTCTTAACGATATCTCCCACAACTTCAATACCATGTGATGATATATTGTCCAGGCGGCTTACATAGGGTGCTACAAAGTCTGCTCCTGCCTTCATGGCAACCAGGGCTTGTTGTTGTGTAAAAATAGCAGTTGCAGTGACATTGATTCCGGCATCTTTCAATATTCGTATTGCCCTGTAACCATTGGATGTTACCGGAATTTTGGCGTAAAAATTGTCTCCGAAATCAAAATAACTGCGGTATTTCTTTGCCTCACGAACCATATCATCCGATTCTGCCGAGATCATTTGAACATGCACCATTCCGGATCCAACCAACTCTTGTATCCCTTCAATAGCAACAGAAAGTTTGTTCCCTGCATGACTTAAAATGGTTGGATTAGTGGTTACTCCTTGAAGCGGGAAAAAAAGGTACAGCTTTCTGAGTTCTTCCAGATCAGCTGTGTCTGCCATGTAAATCATAAATAAAAATATTTTTTGCAAAATTATGCAAAGTAACGATTATTACAATTAATTAAATATTAACTAATTGTAACTTCTCCTGGTGCATCCGTTTTTACCAGAAACCTGGAGGAATACACATCTTAATTCGGTTATTCTTTCACCTAATTCAGTTGTCAACACGGTATTTTATGTGAAATAACAATAGTTTAAATCAGATTAATCCGGATAGGAAAGCTATATCAATTCAATTAAAACAAAGCAATAGACATTAAAAAAGTTGTTTTTAAATGCCGCAAATCATCTTATTATTATTTTAATATCCTTAAATTGCTGAAAATTTCATCGTTAGAACTATTCAAACCATGAAAGAAATCTGGTTAAAATTCCTGTGCCCGGGGAATAAAATAAAATTCAGGTTAACCCTTATTATTCTGATGCTTATGACAGGCATGAAGATGATTCATGCCCAGGTTCGGATCCCTAAAAGTCTCACCGGGGATATTGCAATTTCAAATACTATCGCGTTTTATGCTCAAAAGGAAGGGGCCCAATCCGCAATTTATAATGGGTGCGAATACCAGTTTGACCGGATCAATGTCGGGCATGCTTTTTTTAAAACTGCAAGATTTACCAGTGGGAATATCATTTGTGAGGATATTCTGTATCCTGATATTCCAATGCTTTATGATATCGTTAGAGACGTCCTGGTTATTCAGGGGTTAAACCAAATACAAATTACTTCTTTGGCAAGTAACCGGGTAAGTCAATTCACCTGTTTCGGTTATACATTTATTCGGAAATCAGGGAATTCTTCCATCGGATCAGTTCCTGAACCTGGCTTTTACCAAAGACTCTACGATGGTAGAGTCAAGGCCTGGGCCAAAAATAAAAAGACCATTGACGAAGTTACCGATTATGGATATCAATTGAAAAGAGTTGCTATCGAAAACAGCAGGTATTACATCGAAAAAGGGGGAACCTATTTTGAAGTGGATGGAAAGCAATCGGTTTTGAATGTCTTAAGGGATAAAAAGAAGGAAATAAGCCATTTTATTACGAAAAAGAAGATAAAATTCAAAAAGGACTTTAATAATGCCCTGCTTCAGACAGTAGCCCATTACTGTGAAATAGCAAATTAATTATGAAATATAATTTGTTAATCCTGTTATTTATTTTGCTTTTTGGATCTCAGCATATTAATGGCCAGGGGGAAAAGCAGGAACTTATCACCGGATCATTCAATACACTCACAATCCGACAATTTGTTCAAAAAATTGAATCTCAGGTTAATTCTATTTTTTATGTGGATCCAGCCTTACCTGATAGCTTTAAAATATATCTCAACGTGGAGAACCAACCATTATCCAGGGTTTTGGAACTGGCTTTTGAAAATTCCATGATTAAATATGCGTTCGATCAGGAGCGACATGTTTTTCTCACCAAAGACCGGAAAGTTGAGACAGTTTTGCCCGCCGGATTTTTCAGGGAATACCTCAGTGAAAAAATACCGAAAGAAGCTGTAAAGTCAGAAGACCAACCATTTAAAGAATCTGAATCTATCCGCACTTCAAATGAGAATCAAGTCATTGAAATAGGTTTTAAATCCCGGGAAAAGCCTAACGGCAAAGCAATTATATCTGGATATGTGCACAACTCAAAAACCGGGGAACCGCTGCCGGGAGTTTTGGTCTATCCTGAAGAAAAAGGAATCGGTGTTGTCTCCGATCAGTTTGGTTATTACT
>Ga0316231_1001256_pt1 | contig 29066 bp, 25 predicted proteins | sample TBH18027metaG_FD_206002 | JGI IMG/M metagenome (GOLD analysis project Ga0316231, IMG submission 206002) | Freshwater microbial communities from Trout Bog Lake, Wisconsin, USA - TBH18027 | ecosystem: Environmental > Aquatic > Freshwater > Lake > Hypolimnion/Profundal zone | place: USA: Wisconsin... | reverse complement strand
TACCCAACTATCGGTCGCGGCACCAAGCATCGCCCCGGCCGGCGGGACGTTCACCAACTCGGCGCTGGTGACGCTGAACTGCACCACCCCCGGTGCGACGATCCGGTACACCACCGATGGATCCGCTCCGACCAGCAATTCAACCAGCTATGGCACCGCGTTCCCATTGACGAATTCCGCGACAGTGAAAGCCGCCGGTTTCGCAACCGGTTATCTTCCCAGCACGACTGCTGCGAGTAGTTTCACGATTGTCCAATATTATCCGGCGGTTATTACCAGCCAACCGCAAAGTGTGACCGTCACCAATGGCGCCCCGGCCAGTTTTGGCGTCAGTGCTGCCGGCACCGGGCCGTTGACTTATCAATGGCAGAAGGACGGCGTCACGATTTCTGGTGCGGCCAACAACCCGCTGGTGCTGAACGTGGCCACCGCCAATGACGCCGGTCACTATCAAGTCATCGTGGTTAATGCCGCAGGCAGCGCGACCAGCAGCGTCGCCACGCTCACCGTCGTGCTGCTGCCGGTGGCCACCCCGGTCATCACGCCGGCCGGCGGCACGTTCACCAATTCGGTCGTGGTGGCGCTGAGTTGCACAACAGCCGGCGTGACCCTGCGGTACACGACCGATGGGACGATTCCGACCACCAACTCGGCCGTCTCGACCGGGTCAATTGTGCTGACCAATTCGGCTACCGTAAAAGTCGCCGGGTTCGCGACCGGTTATCTCCCGAGCGCCAGCGGCACCGGGAACTTCGCCGTTCTGGATGGGATTCCGCCGGTGATCGTGGTATGTGCGGCGGCGCAAACCAACGCGGCTGATAGTACCGGGCACGCCTTGGTTCCGGATTTTACCGGTGGTGTTGTGGCAACGGATAACCGGACCGCATCGAATGCGTTGGTCCGGACGCAGGTGCCAGCGGCTGGCATGCGCGTGGGTCTCGGCACGACGCCGGTGATTATTACGGTGGCGGATGCGGCTGGCAACACGAACAGTTGCGCGACGAGTTTCACCGTCGTGGACACGACGCCGCCCGCCATTGTTTGTCCCGGCAATGTGACGGTCACAGGCGCGCTGGGGACATTCAGCAATGCGGTTACATTTGGCGCGGCGGTGGTCAGCGATAATTCCGGGGTGGCGACCAATTTCTGTGTGCCGGCCTCCGGATCGTTTTTCCCGTACGGCACAAACCCGGTCCTCTGCACGGCGGTGGACGTGGCCGGCAACACGAATCAATGTGCGTTCACCGTGACAGTGAATCGGCCAGTCGGTCCGGATTTGACCGGTGCGCCGTTGCTGGGGCTGGGCACCAATGGTTGGGAAGCCGCCATTTGCGGGACGTTCAAGAATCCGGTCACCGGCAACATGGTCAGCCTGATTCTGGGCGCATTTGACGTGCAAAACATCGGGTTGGCGCCGGCCGGCGGTTCGGTGGCGCGGTTTTATCTGTCGCCCACGGCAACTTTTGATCTGCGCACGGCAATTTTGCTGACCAATGCCACGCATGCGGTGCCGGCGTTGGCCACGAACGCCATGAGCACGGTGTTGTTCGGCATTGTCGCGCCGCCGGGTGTGACGTTGACCAACCAATACCTGATCGCGGTGGTGAATGCCACCGGCGTGGTCGCCGAGTCCAATGAGTCAAATAACATCCTGGTCTGGGGACTGCTGGAGGATTATTCCACGCGGGTGGCACTCCAAAAGTTCAACAAGACGCGCCAGTTGCTCCGCGCCAACCTGCGCAAACTTAAAATTGCCGCCACCAAGAAAAAGAATGAAATATAAGCTCCTGAAACATTGGTTGGTTGCGTTCGGCTGCGGCTGCGCGCCGGTGTTTGCCGGGGCGTTGACGAGCGCGACCGTGACGGAAATCCGCAACGATGTCCGGTATCAGGCCAGCGCGGCGGCGGAACGCGCCGCGCAAGTGGCCGATGTGGTGCGCGAAGCCGACGTGTTGCGGACCGGCGCGCGGTCGCTGGTGGAACTTGAATTCAACGACAAGACGATCACGCGGCTCGGTTCGCTGAGCGTGTTTTCGTTCAATCGCGAAACGCGCGAGTTCCGCGCCGGCAAAGGCACGATGTTGATTTGCGTGCCGAAAGGCGTCGGCGGCGGGCGCATCGTCACCTCGGCGATCACCGCCGCGATTCAAGGCACGACGGTGGTGACGCACGAGCGGGAAGTCACTGGTGCCGGCGGTCAGCGGCGCACGGAAAGTCAGGTGATTTTCCTCGAAGGCAACGGCATTGTCTTTCGGACCGGTGATCCCCAACGCAACGGCGCGCCGATTGGCGCCGGGCAGATGATCGCGCAGTTCACGGACACGCGCGGGTTGGCGCGCGTGCAGAACGTGGACTTGGGCACCTTGGTGAACCGGGCGCGGATCGTCCATGGTTTTACGGCGCCACTGCCGAGCTTGCCAATTATCCAAACGGTGGTGAACCAGCAACAAACCGATTTGCAGCATGGCGATTTGCAGCGTGTCGCGCCGGTGCCAACCAGCGGCACCACCGGTGGCGGGACAACAACGAGCAGTGGTGGCACCACGACCGGCGGCGGCACGACCACCGGCGGCGGCACGACCACCGGCGGTGGTGACACGACGACCGGTGGCGGCACCACGACCGGCGGGACAACCACCGGTGCTGGTGACACAACGACTTCTGGCGGCGCGACCACCACCGCCGCTGGCACTCTGTCATCAACTCCGCCGACAGGCGGCACGCAGACCGGCAGCGCCGGGGTGTCCACAACGCCACAGTCGCAATCCGCTTCCCGCCCGGTCATTTACACAATTGGCGGCGGGATGTTTTACCTTTCCACATTGCCGATCCCGGGCATGAATTCGGCGCCGCTTGAAGGCGGCGGCTTCATCTGCCGGCCCAAACAATAAATGAAAATCCCGCTTTCAATTCTGGTCGCGGTGATTGGTTTCTTGGCGAGCAGCGGCGGGCTGACCGCGCAGGATTCCCGGTTGCACCGCCTTGACCAACCCCCCCCGCCCGGCACCGCCACAAACATGGTTGCCGCCGCGGCCGGTCAAGTGGATGAACTCGACGACCTCGGCCCGGAACTCATGCTGGCGCGCCGTCCGAAACCAACGGTGTTTGAAGTGTCGGCTGACACGCAATGCGGGTTTGACTCAAACCTGCTGTTGACGCCGAGCGGTCAGCTGAGCGCCGGCGAGTTATCCGAGACGTTGGCGGTGGCGGCGTCGCCCCGGCTGGTGCCCGGCCTGACCACGACGGTGTATGCCAACCAGCAATTCGTCCGGTACAGCGCCCACACGCTTTTTGATTTCGATGCGCAAACGGCCGGTCTCTCGTTAAGTCATGCGGTTGGGAGCTGGGGCAATTTGTATGGCGGATTGTCGGCAAACCGGTTGTGCGCGCCGGTGGATACGCAGGAATTTTTCAAGGAATATGACACGGTTTTCGGCGGCTGGCGCGGTCACTCGGTGGGCCGGCGTCTGACCGTCTACTACGGTTACCAGTTTGACTGGATGCCGACCCATCCGTCAGCGCTCACCCGGATTTATAATGCCGGCTACGGCGGCCTCAATGTGAAGCTCACGGATCAGTTGCTCGCCCAACTGTTGTACCGGCTCCGGGCGCAGGATTACCTGCAATCCAAACGCAGCGACTTCGATCACACGGTCAATCTCACGCTCACCTATACCGTCAACCAGTTCATTGTCGCGCGGATTTACGGCAGCTATGGCGATAGCTCGTCCAACGAATCAAACTATGATTACCGGTCCCTGACCGGTGGCGGCGGCCTGACTCTCATCCTCAAGTTTTAGCCGGCGTCAGGCCGGTCAGTGAAAACAAATTGAGCTTCTGCGCGCGGCCCTTGACGGCCGCGGCCTCCAGTGGCTGCGCAACCACGCGCGACTTGACCAGTGCGTAAACCGACTCGGTCAGCAGAATATCGGTTCCGAATTGCTTGTTTAAGCCCTCGACGCGCGAGGCAACATTCACCGCATCGCCGATGACGGTGTATTCCATCCGTTGCGGTGAGCCGATGTTGCCGACCACCACATCGCCGTGGTTGATGCCGATGCCGATGCGCAAGACCGGTTGCCCGTGCGCTGCCCATTTCTGCTGCAAGCCCTGTAACTGCTCCCGCATCTCAGCTGCGGTCTGCACCGCGCGCCACGCATCTTCCGCCGGACCGGCGCTCAACGGCGCGCCATACACCGCCATGATTGCGTCGCCGACGAACTTATCGAGCGTCCCCTCGTGTCGCATCACGATCTCGACCATCACGGTGAAATACTCATTGAGCTGTTGCACCAGCTCAAATGGGTCGCTCCGCTCCGACAACGGCGTGAAATCCCGGATATCGGAAAATAAAATCGTGACCGGCATACGTTTGCCGCCCAGGCTGTTTTCATATTCGTCGCTGTGCCGCAAAATCTCCGCGGCGACCGGCCGTGACACGTATTTTTCCAAGGTCCGCCGCACGCGCAATTTTTCCAGCCGCTCGACCGCAACCTGCATCGCGATGCCCAACACGCCGCCGCCGGCCACTGTCCAGACCGGCGCCGCCACCAACAGAATCAGCCCCCAGCGCACGAACACGAAACTTGCCACGCCGAAATATCCGGCGCACCCGACTCCCAGGAGGGCCAGCTTCATCAATGGATGCACACTGGTATTCAAAGCCACCGCGCCGAGCACCGCTAGCCCGGTAATGAGTAGCAGTCCTACCCAGTCCGGCGCATCGTGCGGCGCGTGGCCGTGGAGCAGCGTGGCGATCCCGGCGGCATGCACTTCCACACCGTTCATCACACCCCACGGCGTCGGATGCATGTCATGTTGGAAGTTGCTCCCCGGACCAAGCAACACAATTTTGCCGCGAAAAACTTCGCCGTGTTGGAGGTTCTCGTTCCACGTCTTGTTAAAAAACAATTGGTAAAACGGATAACTCAGAAACGAATCGGCCGGGCCGGTGAAGTTGATGTAGGGCGCCGGGACCGGTGGCGCGGACCGGTAGCGTTGGGCGATTTGCCAGTCGAACGACGCTAAGACCGGTTCGTGGGCGGTGGGCGGGAGACCGGCAATTTCGGAAGCCGTGGTTTGGTATTTCCCCCGGCGCACGACATTGTCAAAATCCGGCCAGTAGTTGACGTAGCCGGCCATGCTTTCCACCGGCACCTCCACCGGAAGGACCGGCGTCGGCGCCATCAATTGCCGGCCGTCGTCGGTAAAATTGCTGCCGAGCACCACGTGCTGCCGGTGCCGTGCGAGCGCCGCTTGTAACTGGTCGTCACCCTCTTTCGGAGTGAGAAATAACAAATCAATCCCCACGACTTGTGCGCCGGCTTGGATCAGCCGGTCGAGCGCAGCGGCATACACCTGACGCGGAAACGGAAAGCCGGCCAGCGCCGCTAGCTGCGGATTAGCCTGGAGTTCGGTCGCCGTAAACGTGTCGGCCACGAGCGACCGCTGATCAATCGTGAGCAGGACAATTTCCGGCGCGACCGGTTGGCGGCCGCGCAGCCGGAAACGGAAGTCGAGCGTGGCGAGTTCTTGCCGGAGCAGTCCGGCCAAGCCGATTTGCCAGGCGATCGCGACGAGGACGGCCCACAGCAGGCACAGCCAGCAGAGCTTGCCGGCGCTGGATTTCCAAAATTTGTTCCGCGGCAAAGGCGTTTTCAACCCGGCCGGATTTTAAGCGGTTTCGCAGCGGAAGCGAGCGCAATATTCGGCGCTTTATTCGCGGTAGGTGGCGAACGAGGTCGGCGTTTCCCAGAGACGGACTTCCGTGACCGGCAAGCCTTTGGAGCGGGCGTACCGGAAAATTAGTTTCGCCAAATTTTCCGCGGTCGGGTTTTCGTCCAGCAAGAGATGCTTCTCGCCACGCTGCTGGAGAATCGGCACCAGCGGATCGTCCTTGCACAACAACATCCGATGGTCGAGCGTCTCGTCAATCCAGGTTTTCAGGATGCTTTTGATGTCGGCGAAGTCCACCACCATGCCGCGCGCGTCGAGCTTGTCGGATTTGACGTCGACTTCGACGCGCCCGTTGTGGCCATGGAGGTGCCGGCACGGGCCGTCGTATTGCAAGAGCCGGTGTCCGTAACAAAAATCAATGTGCTTGGTTGCCGTGTACATACCGGCTCCACCATACTCACTTGCCGGCCAGACGCAAGGGAAACGGATTGCGTGCCGGACCGGTTGCCAGTATAGTCAGCCACTATGAAAGCAAAACTTCTCGGAATTTTGTTTCTTGCCCTCGCCCTCGGTGCGCCACTGGCGCAGGCCGGCACCGACGATCCGCCCGCCGGTCAGAATCCCCTTCGCAAGCTGGGCCGCGGCTTCGCCAACGTGTTCTTTGGCTTCATTGAAATCCCCAATCAATACACCAAAGCCGTCTCCGAACACGGCGGCGCGGCTGGTGTGACCTATGGCGTGCCGAAGGGATTCGCGCGTTGGTTTGGCCGGGAAATCGTCGGCATGGTGGAGATCGTCACCTTTGCGGTCCCGGTGCCGCCCGGCTACAGGCCGATCATGAAACCCGAATTTCCGAACGAAGATTATGAGCCGTAGTTTCGTGGCGGCGGTACTGGTGGGCTTCGCCGCCGTCATCCCGGCGCTTGCGGCTGAAGTGGTGCCAAGCGCCGCCGTGCGCGCGCAAGTCGCGCTGGAGGGTGCCCGTCATGCCTACCAGACGGCAGTGAATCTCCAGACCAATCAGTTTGAGGCCGCCTGGAAACTGTGTCGCGCGCTCATCGATGCCGGCACATTGACGCAGGAGCGCGCCGCGCAGAAACTGCGGTTCGTGGAGAGCGAACAACTGGCGCGCCAAATTATCCAGAGCAATCCCACCGCCGCGCAGGGGCATCTCTTCCTCGCCATCGCCGTCGGCAAGCTTGCGCTGTTTGAAGGCGGCAAGCGCAAGGTCGCGGCGGCGAAGGAAGTGCAGGCCGAAGCCGAACAGGCCATCGCCTTGAACCCGGCGGAGGATGCCGCCTACCACGTCCTCGGGCTCTGGAACCGCGAGATGGTTGAGCTGAACTTCTTTCTCAAAAAGTTTGCGGAACTCCTGTATGGCAGCTTCCCGCCGGCGTCGCTGGCGGCGGCGCAGGCCAACCTTCGCCGGGCCGTTGAACTGGCGCCGACTGTCGTCTCCCACCGGGTTGAGCTGGGCTTGACCCTGCTCGCGGCCGGCCAGCGGACGGAAGGCCGCAAGCAGCTCGCCGCCGCGTTGGAGATGCCGGAAACGTGGGTCACCGACGATTACTACAAAGCCATCGCCCGGCGCAATCTTTGATCCCACATGCCGGCACCCGCCCAAGTTCTGAGCGTTAGCGAACTGACGCGCCACATCAAGGCGCTGCTCGAAGGTCAATTCCCGGCGGTGTGGGTGGACGGCGAAATCTCGAATCTCGCCGTTGCGCCGTCCGGCCACGTCTATTTCACGCTCAAGGACGCCACGGCGCAGTTGGCCGCCGTGCTGTTTCGCGGCGCGGCCAGTAAGATTCCCTTCAAACTGGCCGACGGCCAGCAAGTCGTCGCGCTCGGCGCCGTCAGCGTGTACGACCGGCGCGGCCAATACCAACTCATCGTCAGCCAACTCCTGCCAAAGGGCCTCGGCGCGCTGCAACTCGCCTTCGAGCAGCTCAAACAAAAACTCGCAGCCGAAGGCTTGTTCGACCCGGCCCGCAAGAAACCGCTCCCGGTCTTGCCGGCGCGCATCGGGCTGGTCACCTCGCCAACCGGCGCGGCCATCCGTGATTTCCTCAACATCCTCGGCCGCCGTTATCCCGACCGGCACGTCATCATCAACCCGGTCCGCGTCCAAGGCGCAGGCGCGGCGGCGGAAATCGCCGCCGCGATCGACGAGTTCAACGCGCTTGACCTCGTGGATGTGATCATCGTCACGCGCGGTGGCGGCTCGCTCGAAGATTTGTGGGCGTTCAACGAAGAAGTTGTTGCCCGCGCCATTGCCCGGTCCCGGATCCCGACCATCTCCGCGGTCGGCCATGAAATTGATTTCACAATTGCCGATTTTGTGGCCGACTTCCGCGCGCCGACGCCGAGCGCCGCGGCCGAGTTGGTCGTGAAAGCGAAAGCTGAATTCCAAACCGAGCTCCGGCAATTTCAGCGGCGGCTCGACAAGGATTTGCAGTACCGGCTCAGTGTCGCGCACCGGCGGCTGGCCGGCTGTGTGCTCCGACATCCCGCCGAGTTGGTCCGGCAATTCCAGCAACAACTCGACGATCTCGCGCACCGGCTGGCGCGCGCAACCGCGGGAACATTGGCGCACCAGCGGGCGCGGCTGACGGCGAACAAGCTGGTCACACCACGAGATTACATTCAGGCCCGCCGGCTGCGCCTCGCAACCCAATCAGCCCGGCTCAGCACCGGTCTGACCCACCGCCGGCAAGTCACCCGGCACCACCTTGCTACGCTTGCCGGTAAGCTTGATTTACTCAGTCCGCAGGCCACGCTGGCCCGCGGCTACAGCATCACCCGGCTCGCCGATGGTCACGTTGTGAAAACGGTCCAGACCGCGCCGGTCGGCGCGACTATTCGGACGTTGGTTATGGACGGCGAGTTTGAATCCGTCGTTAGCCGGCCATAGGCTGGCCAGTTAGGGCTTGGCTTTCCCGGTCGGCTCAGATTCCAGCAATTTTTTGGAGTACCGGGCGTAACGCGACGGCAAGCCGGCCGGCGGATCGCCCACCCACCGGACCGCGATGACGTTGACGTTCGGGAGAAACGCTTCGGGGTTGAACCGGTTCACTTCGGTGATCGATGCTTGTTTTGCTTCCGCGCCGGACTCACCGGCCTTCAACCCGTACTGCGTGCTGAAATAAAGCTGCCCGTCCACCAGCAAGAGCGCATCGGCACCGAGCTTCATGGCTTTCTTCACGAGCAACGGCAGATGCCCTTCCTCAGGCTGCGCGTAGAACGGGCTGGTGATCCGCAGTTCGGCCACGACCTCGTACGGCGCGGGCGGCAGCGTCGTGAAGATCGGCAAATCGTACTTGGTTGAGACAATCGAGCCGCTGGAGGTCGGCCAAGCCTGTTGTTCACCGACGTACGGGCGCACCACTGCCGTCGCGCAACCGAGTGTCAAAACCAGTCCCAGCAAACAGATTAGGTTTTTCATAAATAGCTCCACCGTGGTCGGCGCAGCACCGATTGATTGGCCGCCGCCGAATGTCGATTCCATAGCATAACCGCCGGCTGCTTGGGAAGGATAAATTGCCGGCCGGCGCACACTCGACAGACTGGCGGGATTCTGGTATCCAAATTCAGCTCATGAAATTGCGCCGCGAAATCCTGGCCAACGTTCGTCGCCTCGTCGTCAAGTTCGGCACCGGCTTGCTCACCGACGAGCACAACCGGCTGTCGGTCCCGGCCATCGACCGCCTCGCCCGGCAAGTCGCCACGCTCCGCGCCGCCGACCGGCAGGTTGTCCTCGTTAGCTCCGGTGCCATCGCCGCCGGGATGGGCGCGCTCGGTTTTACCAAGCGGCCCCACGACTTACCGGCCCTGCAAGCCGCCGCCGCCGTTGGCCAGGGCAAATTGATGGCCGTGTACGACGCGGCCTTTGGCAAACTCGGCCTGCACGTCGCCCAGATTTTACTGACCCACGATGACCTCAAAAGCCGGCACCGGCATCTTGCGGCGCGCAACACGCTCGACACGTTGCTGGAGCGCGGCATCATCCCGATCATCAACGAAAACGACACCGTCGCCGTGGACGAAATCAAATTTGGCGACAACGACCGGCTCGGCGCCCTCACGGCCACCCTGATTGACGCCGACCTGCTCATCATTTTGTCGCATGTCGAAGGCCTGCTCGATCACAACAAGCAGCTTGTTCAGGTCGTGCCGGAAATCACGCGCGCCATCGAAGCGTTGGCCGGGGGCACCGACCGCGAGACCAGTGTGGGTGGCATGAAATCCAAAATTGACGCCGCCAAAATTTGTGTGCGCGCCGGCATTCCGTTGATCATTGCCGACGGCGATCGCGCCGACGTGATCACCGACGTGGTGGCTGGCGCCGAGACCGGTACGATTTTTCTCCCAAAAACCGGTAAGCTCGAAAGTCGGAAGCGCTGGATTGCGTTTTTCCAGAAACCGGCCGGCATCCTCGTCGTCGACGACGGCGCGCGCGCGGCGCTCTGTGATGCCGGGCATAGTCTGCTGACGAAAGGGGTTGTCCGCACCGACGGTAAATTTACCACCGGCGATGTCGTCAGTATTCACGATGCGGCCGGTCACGAATTTGCGCGGGGCCTCGTGCGTGCCGGCAGCGTGATTGTGCACCGGGATGACTTGGTGGTGTTATGATTTGGAGTGCGCCGACTTGTCGGCGCTTTTGAGGACGAATGAACGACAAAGCGGTGACAAGTCACCGCACTCCATAAACGACAAAGTTCAGATGGACATGAAACAACAAATGACCGCCTTGGCCCAACGCAGCCGGGACGCCGCGCGCGCGTTGGCCAAGCTCGACACCGCGGAAAAAAACACCTTACTCCTTGCGATGGCGGATGGCATCGAACGCGCTGCCAGTACTATCCAGGCCGCCAACGCCAAGGACCTGGCCGCCGGCAAGGCGGCCGGTTTATCACCGGCCCTGCTCGACCGGCTGACACTCAACGATAAACGACTAGCCGAGATTGCCAACGGCGTTCGGGAAGTCGCTCAGTTGCCGGACCCGGTCGGCAAACCCATCAGCGAGTGGACGCGGCCGAACGGCATCCACATTCAAAAAGTGCGTGTGCCGATCGGTAGCATCCTGATTATTTATGAATCGCGGCCGAACGTGACCGCCGACGCCGCGTGCTTGTGCTTCAAGACCGGTAACGCCGTCATCCTGCGCGGCGGGTCGGAGGCGCTGCACTCCAATCTGGCGCTGGCGGCGGCGATGACTGTGCCGGGCTTGCCGGCGCACAGCATCACCGTCGTCCCCACGACCGACCGGGCGGCGATCGACGAGTTGCTTAAGCTCGACGAACTCATCCAGCTTTGCATTCCGCGTGGTGGCGAAGGTCTCATCCGTGCCGTCGTCGAGAAATCGCGGATTCCAGTCATCAAACATTACAAAGGCGTCTGCCACGTCTTTGTCGACCGGGATGCGGATTTCGACATGGCCGAGCGGATTGTCATCAATGGCAAATGCCAGCGGCCCGGCGTCTGCAATGCCGTCGAGACGCTGCTCGTGGATGCGCCGCTGGCCAAAACATTTTTACCGCGCATCGAAAAGGCATTGGCTAGTCGCGGAGTGGAAATTCGCCGGGACGCCGATTGGACGACCGAATATCTTGATTTGATTATCGGTCTGCGCGTCGTCAATGGTGTCGGTGAAGCGATTGACCACATCACAAAATTCGGCAGCGCCCATAGCGACGCGATTGTCACCGGCAACCGGGCCACCGCCGAGCGGTTTCTCCGGGAAGTGGACAGCAGCAGCGTTTTCTGGAACGCCAGCACGCGGCTCGCCGACGGCGCGCAATACGGTTTCGGCGCCGAGATCGGCATCAGCACCGACAAGCTCCACGCCCGTGGCCCGATGGGCTTGGAAGAGTTGACCAGCTACAAGTTCGTCGTCACCGGCGACGGACAAGTGCGGGAATAACGGTCCGGTCCTGAAGTCTTAATCATAAGCAACGCGGACGATTTCCAACTCGGTATTGCGAAAGTGGAGACGCTGACCAACGCGGGCATTGAGCAGAACTTTGGCCACCGGCGCGACCCAACTGATCCAATTTCGATCAGGATCAGCTTCATCCACGCCGACGATCCGGTAATTGGTTTCGCCATCCCGGTCGCGGACGGTCACGGTTGCGCCGAAGCGAACGTGGTCATCGGGACTGGCTGGCGGTGGGACAACGACGGCGGTTCGCAGGCTGGCCTGGATTTGCCGGATCTGGTCTCCGACCTCGACCGACCGCGGGCGGGCGAGCGCGGTTAGCCGCGTCAACTCGGCGCGGAGGCATTGCGCGCCGCCGGCGGTGATGTAGTTGTCGGCGCCGGGCGGCAACGGCGAAGAGCGGCGTATGCCCACGGGACGTTCCGGCACGGCATCTGATTCGCGAACAAATGCGCGACTCATGACCGGCAGTGTAGCATAAAAATGATTTAGGGTGACACCCGGCCGGGGCGCCAACGGGTTCCGACGTCGGCAAACCGATAGCGCGCTTGCCGGTAGCGAGTGGTCGGTATTAGTTTACAGGACGTGAGAACGGATCAGGCAATTGATCACGCAGTCTGGCGCTGGCGCGGGCGCGCTGGTTGCAAATTTGCAGCAGGAATGGGGAAACATTCGGACCGTCCTGCTCGCGGAAACCGAAACTGGGCAACGGTTGCGGCAGAGCAGTCCCCTTTTGTGGAGTCCTCGCAGCGGCGGAACACTGGACCAGCTACAGTCGCCGTCCGACCGCGCCCGGTACATTCGTGACCAATTGCCGGTGGGCGGTTTGTTGGCCGGCCTGCCGTGGCGGCTTGTGCCGGCAGCGTTTCCGGTTCTGCTGGAAGTGGTGAAATAATTCGCAGTGCTGGGACCGGAGTTGCCGTTGTCCGTCTTGACAAGACAGGCCGCATCAGTTCTCATCGGCGGTGGTCTCGCATGGGCAACATACCGGTATATTTTAACTTTGCGACAGACGTGCTGGATGATTGGGCACGGCGGCAGCCGGCGGCGCTGGCATTGTGGTGGGTTGCCGAACCCGGTGCGCAGGAAAAGAAACTCACATTTGCCGACCTCGCGGCGGATTCCCGGCGCGCGGCAATTTTCTTCCGTGACTGTGGCATCCGGCCGGGCGATCCGGTGTTGGTGATGTTGCCGCGGATTCCCGAATGGTGGATCAGCATGTTGGGGTTGATTCGACTCGGCGCAATTCCCATGCCCACGCCGACAATGCTCACCACGAACGATGTGCGGTATCGCATTGAATCCGCCGGGGTGCGCACGCTGCTCACTGACGATGACGGCGCGGCGAAGGCGAACGGGTTTCACGGCCGGCGAATCCTGGTTGGAAGCGAGCGCCCGGGTTGGGTAAATTTCGGAGCCGGGTTGCGCGATGCGGCCGCCGAGTTTACCGGCGAACTGACGCGCGCCGCTGATCCCGGCATTATTTATTTTACGAGCGCGACAACTGGCCAACCCAAGATGGTGTTGCACACGCAGGCCAGTTACGGTCTCGGGCATCGTGTGACCGGTAAGTTGTGGCTTGATCTCAAGCCGGCCGATCTCCATTGGTGCATTACTGATACCGGCTGGGGCAAGGCCGCCTGGTCATGTTTGTTTGGACCGTGGCTGGCCGGGGCGTGCGTCTTTGCCGTGGATAGCCGTGGAAAATTTTGCGCGCCGAGCGCGTTGCGCACTCTGGCGCAATACCCGATTACCACCTGGTGTGTTCCGCCGACGGCATTGCGGCTCATCGTTCGCGAAGATTTGTCAGCGTACCGGTTTCCCCGGTTGCGGCATTGCACGAGTGCGGGCGAGGCGCTCAACCCGGAGGTGTTCACCATCTGGAAAAATACCACCGGCCTGACAATTTACGAAGGCTACGGCCAGACGGAAACGGTAGCGTTGATCGCCAATATTCGGTCGCGCCACCGGCCGGTCAATCCGGGCTCAATCGGTCAGCCCATGCCGGGGTTTGAGGTTGCGCTGCTCGATCCCGGGTTGAATGAAGTTCCGGTTGGCGTTGAGGGCGAGATTGCCGTGCGCTGCAAACCGCACCGCCCGCTCGGATTGTTCCGCGAGTACTGGCGCAATCCGGAGGAGAACGACCGCCGATTTCGCGGTGACTGGTATTTGACCGGCGACTTGGCCCGCCGCGATTCGGCTGGGGATTACTGGTTCGCGGGCCGCAGCGACGACATGATCAAAAGCGCGGCGTACCGGATCGGACCGTTTGAAGTCGAAAGCGCGTTGCTCGAACACCCGGCCGTGTTGGAATCTGGTGTCGTCGGCAAACCGGACGCAATCCGCGGGCAGATCGTCAAAGCCTATGTCGTGCTGCGGCGCGGTTTCTCAGCGAGTGACGCCCTCAAGGCTGAATTGCAAAACCATTGCAAGCAAGTCACGGCCCCATACAAGTATCCGCGTGCGGTTGAGTTTGTTGATGAACTCCCGAAAACCATCAGCGGCAAGATCCGGCGCGTCGAGTTGCGGGAGCAGCAATGAGGTTATTGTGATGGCCAATGAACACGCTGCCAACCGGGCCAAGTCCGTCCGGGACCAGTTGCCGGCGGGCGGCTTATTCGCCGGGCTGACGTGGCGGATTGCGCCGGCGGCGTTTCCGTTGCCGGCGGACTTAGTGCAGCAGTTTGAGGTGCTGGGACCGCAGTTGCTCGCGTTTTATCGGGCGTGCAACACGCTCTACCGGCATTCGCTCACCGGCAAACAGCCCCCCTGGGTCGCGCAGTATCTCGATGCCGGCAAGCCGGCCCAATTGCTCGCGCTGGCGCGGAGTGACCGGATCAAATCACAGGTCCCGCGCGTCATCCGCCCGGACGTGATTCTAAGCGATGACCATTTCTTTATTACCGAACTCGATAGCGTGCCCGGCGGCATCGGGTTGACCGGCTGGCTCGGTAAAACCTATGCCGAACTCGGCGACAACATCGTCGGCGGCGCGACCGGGATGCTGGAAGGATTTGCCGGCATCCTTGGGGACCGCGGTGTGGTTGTGGTGTCGGAGGAAGCGGCGACCTACCGGCCCGAAATGGAGTGGCTTGGCCGGCAATGCGGCTTCGGCGTGATGCGGCCGGAAGAGCTGGACCAGCAAGATGCCTGTCCAACGGTTTACCGATTTTTTGAATTATTCGATTTGGCGAACGTGCCGAACGCCTGGACGCTGTTGGCCGGCAACGTGACGCCGCCGCCGAAACCGCAGCTCGAAGAAAAAATGTGGTTTGCGTTTTTGTGGCTGGAGCAGCTCCGGCCGTTTTGGCGCGAGCAGTTGGGCGAACCGACACTACAGGCGTTGCAGGCGGTGCTGCCGCGGACGTGGCTCGTGGACGCGACGCCGTTGCCGCCGCATGCGGTGATTCCAGAACTCGGCATCAATGACTGGCGGGAGCTGGCCCGGTTCTCGCAGAAGCAGCGGGAGTTGGTGTTGAAGATTTCCGGGTTTCACGAGCACGCCTGGGGGGCGCGCGGCGTGTCCGTCGGGCACGACCTGCCGGCAGTGGAATGGAGCGCGGCGATTGAGCGGGCGCTCGCCAGCTTCCCGGACCATCCGTTCATTCTCCAGCGGTTTGAAAAGTCCAAACTCGTCGCCGCGGAGTATTTTGATTTTGCGGCGAACGCGCTCCGGCAGTTTCCGGGGCGGGTCCGGTTGTGCCCGTACTATTTTGTGACCGGTGACACGGTCAAACTCGGCGGGATTCTGGCGACCATTTGCCCGGCCAACAAAAAAATCCTGCACGGCATGCCGGAGGCGGTGCTGGCGCCTTGCCGCTTGCCGGAGCCGGCGGCGGTTGTGTAAGCTGGCGGCAACCAATGAATCACGTATTTCTGGCACTTTCCTGGGCGTCATTCGACGTTTTGCACAAATCCGTGGCCGGCCGGCCGGTCTGGCATTATGTGGCGTGTGTTGGCTGGGTTCTCATTTCGGTTCTCGCGGCACCGGTCACCGGCTGGATTCTCAAGCGGGTGACCAAGCGGCTGGCCAACCACACCAACGCTGATTTGGCGGACCAAATTCATCGCATCGTGCGCGCCCCGCTCCGCATTGCGGCGGTCTTGATCATGCTCAATCTGGGCGTCCGGGTTTGCAGCTTGCCGGCCCTGGTGGTGCGGCTGGTGGATACCGGGCTGGTGATCGCGATCGCCATTGCGGTGTTGCGCGCGGCATTGCGGCTCGTGGATTTGCTTCGGGAGCAGGCCGGCCAAAAGTTATTCCATGGCGACGCGCAGTTGGCAGCGGTGATGTTGCCGCTGCTGGCCAAGACGCTGAAAGTTTTCATTGTGGTCATCGGCGGCCTGACCGCCGCGCAATGCCTCGGTTTGCCGGTGACGAGTGTGTTGGCCGGGCTGGGTATCGGCGGCATTGCGGTCGCGTTGGCGGCGCAAAACACGCTGGCGAATTTCTTCGGCTCGCTGGTGGTTCTGGCCGACCGGCCGTTTCAGATTGGCGATGTGGTCCGGATTGACCCGATTGAAGGCAAGGTGGAATCCATTGGCCTGCGCAGCACGCGGATTCGGACGGCGACCGGCGACCGTGTGACCATTCCCAATAAAACCATTGCCGACAGCGTCGTGATCAACCGCACGCCACATAACTGACCCGCGTGTCCCCGTAAACTGCTTCCCGGTGCAGGCGCCAACCCGCCGGCAATACCACTGGATCGCGTTTTGCCGATTCCAGCACAACCAAACCGTCCGCCATCAGCAACCCGCGCTGCCGGACCATCTCCAAAATCGGCGTGAAATCGGTGCCGTAGGGCGGATCGGCAAAAATCAAATGGAAGACCCCGGTCAACCGTGCCAACTCGCGCAGCACTTCGCCGCGGACGACTGTCGCGGCCGGGGCCGGCTTGAGGCCGGCCAGATTCTTCGCCAGACAATCCAAGGCCGCGCGCGCCTGCTCGATAAATACCACCGACTGCGCGCCCCGGCTGACGGCTTCCAAGCCGAGCGCCCCGGTGCCGGCAAACAGATCCAACACGGCTGCGCCGGGCACGCGGGCGCCGAGGCTGGAAAAAATCGCCTCGCGCACCCGGTCCGAAGTCGGGCGCGTGGCGTCACCGCGGGGCACCGCAAGCGGTAACCCTCTGGCCAGTCCGGCAATGATGCGCATGGTTGCTTTCCGTTGAGCTTCTTCTAAGATACTGGAAACCACCCCGGCATGAAACGAATTCTTGTGATTTTCAATCCCGTTGCGCGCGGCGCCACGGCGCGCGCGGTCCGGCAGTTCCTCGACTGCCGGGCCGGTCCCGGTGTCACGCTCGCGCCGACCCATGGCCCCGGCGACGCCACGCGCCTGGCTGCGGCCGACCGCGCGCACGACCTCATCGTGGCCGCCGGCGGCGATGGCACCATCAACGAGGTTGTCAACGGGCTGGCCGGCCGGCCGCTTGGGATCTTGCCGTTTGGCACGGTGAATGTTTTCGCCAAAGAACTTGGCATCCCGGCCCGGCTCGCGGCCGCCTGGCGCGTGCTCGAAACCGGACGGACGCGCACGGTGGATCTCGGCTGTGCCGAGTTTGGCGGGCAGACGCGCCACTTCGTCCAATTGGCCGGCGTCGGGTTTGATGCCCGGGCGGTCCGCGCGACCACGTGGGCTCTGAAAACCAAACTCGGCCCGCTCAGTTATGTCGTGGCCGGCTTGAAGCTCTTGCGGCAACCGCATGCGCCGGTGGAGGTCGCGCCCGGCATTGCCGGAGCGGCGGTCCTGGTCGGCAACGGCCGGTATTACGGCGGCAAGGTGCGGATGTTTCCGCGCGCCCGGCTCGACGACGGGTTGCTCGACGTGTGTGTGTTTGAAAAATTTGGCGTGCGCGAATTGGGCCGGCATCTGCCGGCAATTCTGTGCGCCCGGCATCCCGGCCGGGCCGGCGTGCATTATTTTCAGACGGCGGAGTTCACGTGCCGGTCCGCGGCGCCGACCCCGGTGGAATTGGACGGTGAGGATGCCGGCGATGGACCGGTTAAGTTTTCGGTGAAGCCCGGCGCGTTGCGGGTGCTGGTGCCGGGTTGAGCCGGCGCAGGAGTTCAGCGCTCATGGCGATGCCGCGGTAGAAGTTCGCCAGTTCCATCTTCTCATTTGGCGAATGCCAGTTGTCGTCGGCCTGGCCCAATCCGATGACCAGGACTTCGCCGCGCAGTTGGCGGCGGAAGTTTTCGAGAGTATGAATCGTGCCGCCTTCGCGGGTACAGACGGGCGTGCGCCCAAAAGCAGTTTCGAGTGCCGCCAACGCGGCGCGCGCGCCGCGCCCGGCGGTATCGGTCAGGAACGGCGGCGAATAGTGGCCGGCGTCAATCGTGAGCCGGACGGATTTCGGAGCGCGCCGGCGCAAGTGCTCGACCACCAGCCGGTCGATGGTTTTGGGGTTTTGGTTTGGCACGAGCCGACACGTGATTTTGGCGGAGGCCCACGCCGGGACGATGGTCTTGCCACCGGGGCCCTGGTAGCCGCCGGTGATGCCATTGATCTCAAATGTCGGGCGGGCCCACCGGCGCTCAAGCGTTGTATACCCAGTCTCGCCCATCGTCGCCGGCACGCCTAACTCGGCGGCGTAGCGCCGGTCATTCACCGGGAGTTGGCGCCAGGCGCGGCGCTCTTGCGGCGTGAGCGGGCGGACGGCATCGTAGAAACCGGGAATTGTCACGCGGCCCTTGGTGTCGACACAACTTGCCAACATCTGCGTCAACACCATGACCGGGTTGGCTAGACTGCCGCCGAACACGCCGGAATGCAGGTCGCGGTTCGGTCCATCCACGCGGACTTCAAAGGCGGCAATCCCGCGCGTCGCATAGGTCAGTGTCGGCCAGCCCTGCGCGAACATGCCGGAATCGGAGATGACCACATAGTCGGCGCGCAGCCGGCGCGCATGTTGTTTGACGAATTTGATCAACGCCGCGCTGCCGATTTCCTCTTCGCCTTCGATCAGGAAGCGGATATTCACCGGCAACGGTTGGTTCGTCGCGAGCCAGGCTTCGACGGCTTTGACGTGAGCGAAGAATTGGCCCTTGTTGTCGGAGGCGCCGCGGCCGAAGAGCTTCCCGGCGCGGACGGTCGGTGTGAACGGCGGAGTGTCCCACAGTTCCAATGGTTCCGGTGGTTGCACGTCGTAATGGCCGTAAATGAGAACGGTCGGCCGGCCGGCGACCGGTGCCGTGCTGGCCTCGACAATCGGATGACCGGCGGTTTTGTGAACGGTGACGGCCAAGCCGATGCGCCGGAAATGGCGCGCCAGCCAATCGGCGCAGGCGTGGACGTCGGCGCGGTGGGCGGGTTGGCCGGAGACGCTGGGAAATCGGATGAGTTGCCGGAGTTCGGCGAGAAAGCGGGCGCGATGTTGCTGCATGTAACGGTCAATCATGGCGGCATTCTGTCCCAAGCCCCGCCACCTGGCGAGCAAACATTGCCATCTTCTTTCAAGAATTGACCACGAAAACCCCGCCTAAAACGCCTACCGAGGATAGGAGCTTGCGGGGGGTGGTTGTTTCGGGGCATTCCGGCCTCCACAGAGTGAGGACACGGTCTCACCGGTATCGGAAATTGATTTGCCGCCGATCCGACTCGATATAGCTCGAAGTTTCAATTGGATTTACTACGGGCCGCCGGGCACCGGCAAGACATGGTCGGCACTACATGAGGTGCGGCAGTTGTTGCTGGCGAAGAATGTTGGGCTGCGGAAAGCTCACAGTATGCAGTTGCGCTCAAGCAGACAAACAAGGGCGAATTGAAACGATTGACGGCTCTGCTTGAAGGCGCTGGCGAACAGAAGGAAACCCGGTACTGGTGGGTCACCGCGAATCCGTCTGTGTGGACATGGGATGAGTTGTTCCGAAAGAAGGCAGAGGTATTCAGTCGTGGCAGAATTCAGCGCAACTACGAGGAGATCGCCGAGGGCGATTTGGTGTTTGGGTACACCTCTTGGCCGAAGAAGGAACTGACGGCGATGGCCAGAGTGAGGCGGCTTGTGCCAGAGGGTGAGAAACAAACATTCGAATTGGAGCCAGTCCAGCATATTGACACACCCATCGGTTGGGCTGATCTGAAAGAGCATCCGACGCTTAAGCAGTCCGAGCCGATACGCTTTCGCACACAAGGCACGCTGTTCAAGTTGGAGGAAAGCGAAGCGGCAGAACTGGAGCGGTTATTGATAGCGAAGGCAACGACTTGAAGTTCAGCGTTAAAGCCAGCCCGCGCTACCTTGAGTTCGTCACCTTTCACCAATCCTACAGCTACGAGGATTTTGTCGAGGGGTTGCGGCCGGTGAGCGATGCGGACGGCAACGTCCGGTATGAGGTTAAGGCCGGTGTATTCAAGCGGCTGTGCCGGCGAGCGCAGCAAGACCCGGCGCACACCTACGCGCTGGTGATTGACGAGATCAACCGGGGTAACATCTCTAAGGTCTTCGGCGAGTTGATCACGTTGATTGAGCCGGACAAGCGATTGGTCGCGGCCAACGAAATTAAGGTAACGCTGCCGTATTCGGGCGATGCGTTTGGCGTGCCGGTGAATCTGCTCCTCATCGGCACGATGAACACGGCGGACCGGTCCATTGCGCTGCTGGACGTGGCGTTACGGCGGCGGTTCACGTTTGTGGAGTTGATGCCGCAGCCGGACCTGCTCGGCGATGTGGCGGGCGTGCCGCTGGGCAAACTGCTGACGGTGTTGAATCGGAAGCTGGAGGCGTATCTCGACCGTGACCACCAGATCGGGCACAGCTACCTGATGAGTCTGGCGACCGTCGCCGACCTGCGGTTTGCGTGGGAACACAAAGTGATGCCGCTCTTACAGGAGTATTTCTACGGCGATGGTGAAAAGCTGCTGGCCATCTTGGGGTCGAAGTTTATCCAAACCGATTCCATCAAGCTTGGTAGCGGTGATTCATCGGACCAGCGAACGATTTACCAGGTCAGCGCCATCAGCGATGACGCAGCCTTCGTGAAGGCGCTCAGTGAACTTACGGATGTCTCATAGAAGCCGGCGACGGCGGATTACTGTGGATTCGCAACCAGTCAGCCCAGTACCCTGGGTCACGGCGGAGATGGGCAACCGCGTCCGGTCCAGTTGACTTGTGATTGCGGTCTTGACGGAAATCGGTGGCGGGGTGAGCATGCCGGGCATGAAATGCTGGATTTGCATCGGGACCTTGTGGCTGGCCGGGCTGGGCTTGCTGTTCGCCGGCACTGCTGAAGATTCGTTCAAGGAAAAAAAGCTCGACGACCTGTCGTCCGTTGAAATGTCGGACTGGGGTGACCTGGCCCTGGGGATTCAACATCCGAAATGGAAGCATGGCGAGACGGAGCATTTCATCATTCACTACTTCCGCGCCGGCGAAAAAATTGCGCGGCGCAGCGAGGCGTTTTACACGGAGATCAAGGAGTTCTTTGGGAACCGGCCGGATTTGCTGACCGGCAAGAAATCGCAAGTGTTTGCCTTCAACGACGCCAACAGCTGGAAGCAATTTACCGGCCAGATCCAGCAGGAGTGGGCCGGTGGCGTGACGCGAGGCGACGAGTTTTATTATCTCGCGGTGAACGAGGAAGGCCGGTTTGACAGCAAGGGCAAAGTGCAGGCGCACGAAATGACCCACCTGATTTTTAACCGGTTTTACCAGGGCCACCCGCCGTTGTGGCTGAACGAAGGCATCGCGGAATACTTTGGCCAGCGCAAGACCGTCACCCTGTCGCAATTCCGGCAACAGCTGAACCTGATTCCGCCGTATCACCTGGGCCGGTTGTTCCAAGCCGAACAATATCCCGCGCTCGATCAGATCCAGGCGTTTTATGCCGAAGCGGCCATCGTCGTGGATTTTCTGACGCGGACACCGGAGCGGGCGGCGAAGCTGCCAAAATTCGTGGACGCGATGATCGCCAACAACGATGTCGCGGCGGCCTTGCAAATCTACGGGTACAAGGAGTTTGCGGACTTCGAAGCCGCCTACAAGAACTACCGGCGCCATTTCTGATTCTTTTGTCTTTGTTGACGTGCATCAATCCGCCCCTCGGTGGCGGGAGTATTGTCAAACCCGGGACGGGTCACAGTGCCAAGCGCAGCGTGGCCCCCGAACCAAGGCAATCTGATAAAGGAGCACAAGACAATGCAGACTGAAAAGTTCAAAGTGACGGATCCAGTGGGTTCGATCGTAGCAAAACGGCCGGCTCTGGCACGGGTCTTCGAGCAGGCGGGAATTGATTATTGTTGCGGCGGCAAGGTTCCGCTCGGCCAAGCGTGTCAGAAGCAGGGGCTTGATCCCCAGGCGCTCCTCGCCACCCTCGAAGGCGTTGTGGCAACGGCCGGGACGGAGCCGGTGGTGAAGGCGGCGGCGCTGACCTTGACGGCACTGGCCGACCACATCGAAGCGACGCATCACGGGTATTTGAAGACCGAGTTGCCGCGGCTGGACGCGCTGACCCAAAAGGTGGCCGCGGTGCATGGCGCGCATGATCCCCGGCTGGCACAGGTCCGCGACACCTATGCCGGGTTAGCCGCCGAGATGGCCAGCCACATGCTGAAGGAAGAACGAATTCTGTTTCCGATGATCCGGCAACTCGACGCCAGCGAATCCGCCCCGGCGTTTCATTGCGGGTCAATCGCCAATCCGATCCGCCAAATGGAGTTGGAGCACGATCAGGCGGGTGGGGCCTTGGCGAAGATGCGCGAGTTGACGGGCGGATTCACACCGCCCGACTGGGCTTGCAACACCTACCGGGCAATGTTGGACGCGTTGGCACACCTCGAACACGACCTGCACCAGCACGTTCACAAGGAAAACAACATCCTGTTCCCGCGCGCGATCGAGCGGCAAGGTTGAAAGTGCGCGCGGCTGTCAGCGCGCGGCGAAATGGTTGGCCATTCTTTCCAAGGTGTCGAGCCAGAGGGGATGATCGTTGAGGCAGGGGATTTGCCGGAGATCCTGGCCACCGGCAGCGAGAAATGTTTCCCGGCCGCGGATGCGGATTTCTTCGATCGTCTCCAGGCAATCGGATACGAAGGCGGGACAAATCACCAGGAGCTTTTTCACGCCGACGGAGGCCAGCCGAGGTAATTCCAAGTCGGTGTACGGTTTGAGCCACGGGTCGCGTCCGAGGCGCGACTGGAACGACACCGAGTAATTCTGCACACCGGCGAGTTTCACGAAGGCGGCAACGGTTTTGAAGCATTGCGCCCGGTAACAGGTGGCGTGGGCGGGGCTTTCGCCCGTGCAGCAATTCGGCCGGGCCAGACAATGTGTGCCGGTGGGATCGCTCTTGCGCAGGTGACGTTCCGGGATCCCGTGAAAGCTGAACAACAGATGATCGTAATCTTGGATGAGATACTCCGCCGCACTGCCCACCAAGGCGCGCACGTAATCGGGATGATCGTAGAAGGGCGGTTGCACCCGCAACGACAGCTCCGGCGCAATTTTTGCCTGAACCTCCTGCACGCGGACGACCGTCGTCTCGTAGCTGGACATTGCGTAGTGCGGGAATAGTGGAATGACCAGACAGTCCTCAATACCGTGGTCGCGGAGATTGCCCAGTGCGTGCGCGATGGACGGGTTCTGATACCGCATCGCCAACTCCACCGGCATCGGCAACCGGCGTTGCAGTTCGGCCTGAACTTTCTTGCTCGTCACAATCAATGGCGACCCGGCCGGCGTCCAGATCAGCTGGTACGCGTGCGCGGATTGCTTGGGACGACTCGGCAGGATGGCAAAATGGACAATGCCAAATCGAATCGGCCACGGCGTGTCGAGCACCCGGCCGTCCATCAAGAACTCCCGAAAATACCGGCGGACATCCGGCACCGAAGGTGAGTCGGGCGAACCCAGGTTGACCAAGAGAATGCCTTTCTTGCTCATGATCGTGCCTTCCAAAAGTCGGCGATGCGTCCGGCCGCGTCGTGCCCAGAGACCAGCGAATCACCAAGCGAAATACCGTCGCGGAAATGGCCGGCGAAAAACAGACCGGGTGCGCGCGTCTCGATAGCGGTCATCAAATCTTTGAAGCGGCCGTAGCCCACTTCATATTGCGGAATGGCCTGCGGGTACACCACGACGTGCTCAAATGTGGGTCGCCCGGTCACTCCGAGAATCACGCCAAGGTCCTGCAGTGTCGTCGCGATCAATGCGTTTGTCGGCCGTATCGCCAACTCCGGCGCCCGCGCCCCGCCGATATACGTCGTGAGCGTGACGTGCCCGTCGGGCGCGCGATCGCGGAACAGCGACGAGGAAAACAGCGTCCCAAGAATCCGAAAACCTTCCACCTCCGGGATCAGCATACCGAAGCCATCAAGCGGATGCCCGACCTGATCGCGCCGAAATCCCAGCACGACGCTCGCGACCGGTGGGTAGTAGATTTCCGTGAGAAGATCCGGTTTCAATCCCGACGCCAACCGGCTTTCCGGGAGCTTGTGAGCCGGCGCGGTATAAAGAACGGCCGGGTGCTTTTGGGCTTCGTTCAGTCGCCACCCACCGGCAACTTCCTCGATGCGTTGGATGCCGGTCTGCAATTGAATCACATTCCCGAGCCGGGAAGCCAACGTGTCCGGCAAGACTTGGAGCCCGGCGTCGAAGGAAAGTTTCTTGGCGTTTTGTTTCGCGACTTCGCCGCGTTGCCGGCGCTCTTTCGCACCGAGAAACTGGCCTTTGATCAGCGAGCCGTATTTCTGTTCCAACGCATGAAGTTTTGGAAAGGCGTGTTTGACCGAAAGCTTCGCGGGGTTACCGGCGTAGACCCCGGCCACCATCGGGTTGATCGCGTAGTCGAGAAATTCCTGGCCGAGCCGGCGCAAGACAAATTGCGCCACGCTCTCTTCGACGTCGGGCGGTGCCGGAGCAATGAACGGTTCGCGCAATAGCCGTAGTTTGGCGCGCCACGAGAACAGCGGCGTGCGGAGCAACTTGCCGGGTGACGCCGGTAAGAGGACCGGTTTCTTACCACGGACGAGATACCGGTTTTCGGCGGCAGGCAGGGAGTCGCGCCGCCGGTTGCTCAAGCCGAGGTCGTGGATCAGCAAGTTGATTTTGGGCGACGTTTCAAGAATCGAGTTCGGGCCGAACTCCGCGAGGTAGCCGTTCTCACGAACGCTGCGAATAACACCACCAACCCGGTCCCCGGCCTCGTAAACCGTGACCGGCACGCCGCGCTCTTGCAACCGATAAGCGGCCGTTAACCCGGTGATCCCTGCTCCGATGATGGCGACAGAATTCACCGGGCATCAAATCGTGCGCGAGTAGCGCCGTTCTTTCTCCTTGGCGAGGGAGGCGTCGAACCGCATGGCAATGTTCCGAACGAGCAACCGGCCGAGGTCGGTCACAGTCAAGCCGTGCGGGTGGCGGTGTAATAAGCCATCGGTTTCGAGATCGTCAAGGGATGCCAGTTCATTGGCAAAATAGTCCGGGAACGAAATCCCGAGTTTCTGCGACATGGCCGGGTAATCGAGGCCGAGGTCGCACATCAGGCGCATGATTGTCTGGCGCCGAATCTGGTCGTCGGCGGTCATGATGTAGCCTTTGTGCAACGGCATGCGGCCGGCGTCGAGCGCCCGGTAATAGTCCGGCAATTCTTTTTCGTTCTGCCAGTAAATGCCCTCGGCTTGCGAGATGGACGACATGCCGAACGCATAAATATCCGCGCCACCGTGCGTGCTGTAACCTTGGAAATTGCGCTGGAGTGTTTTCTGGCGTTGCGCCACGGCCAGTTCATCGGTGGACTTCGCGAAATGATCCATCCCAATGTAGTCGTAGCCGACGGCGGTGAGCGATTCGATGGTCAGCTTCAGCAAATCCATCTTCGTCGCCGGCGTTGGCAACAGATCATCTTTGAGGATTTTTTGGTGGGGCTTGATCCACGGCACGTGCGCGTAATTGAAGACGGCGAACCGGTCGGGGTTCAGCACGAGAATCTCGTGGAGCGTCTTCGCAAAGGATGTTGCCGTCTGAAACGGCAGCCCGTAGATCAGGTCAATGTTGAGCGACCGGAATCCCGCGGCACGCAGCCAGCCGACGACTTGCTCGGTCAATTCGCGCGATTGAATGCGATGCACGGCTTTCTGGACAACGGGGTCGTTGTCTTGGACGCCGAGCGAGGCGCGGTTGACGCCGATCTCTTGCAGGGCCGTTACGTGATCGCGCACCAGCCGGCGCGGATCGATTTCCACCGACGCTTCCACGGCGGGGGCCACGTTGAAGTTCGAGTGAATCAGCTGGCCCAACCGGCGAATCTCGTCCGGCGTCAGGAACGTGGGCGAACCGCCGCCAAAATGGAATTGCACGACCTTGCGCCGCGGGTTGATGAACGGCTTCATCACCGCCAGTTCTTTCTCGATGTAGTCCAGATACGTGCCGCTCGCGCTCTGCTGCGTTGTGATGACGGTGGTGCAGCCGCAGTACCAGCACAGCGAATAACAAAACGGCAGATGGAAATAGAGCGACAGGTCGCGCGCGCCGGTATTGTTTGCGACGATCAGCGGGCGGAGCGCGTCGAGGTTGACGTTCTCCGTGAAATGCGTGGCCGGCGGGTACGACGTGTAGCGCGGCCCGGGAACATTGTATTTCTTGATCAGCTCGAGGTTGACTTTCAAAGTGTTCATACAAAACTGCGGATAGTATCCATCATGGTTTGGATGTTTTCCAATGCGGCGTGCGGTGGCACCCCGTGGCCGAGGTTGAAGATGTGACCCGGCACGCCGCGCATGTCGCGCAGCAACCGGTCGGTCTCCGCCTGCACAAGGGCCGGCGTGGTCGTCAGCAGAAATGGATCGAGGTTGCCTTGCACGCCGACGTTTTGCGGCAGGCGCGCCCGCACCTCCGAGAGCCGCACTGTCCAATCCACTCCGATAATCTGCGCGCCGGTCGCCGCCAGATCATCCCAGTTGCCGTTCGTGCCCTTGGAGAACACAATCGCCGGTACGCGACCTTGCAACGACCGGATGATCTCGCCGATCCACTTGCCGGACGCCTCGGCAAACGCGCCGGCCGACACCATCCCGCCCCGGCTGTCGAAAATCTGCACTGCATCCACGCCGGCCTCGATTTGCATCAGCAGATACCGGCTGATGGCGTCGGTGAGCTTGCGCATCAAGCGGTCGAACAAGGGCCGGTCGGTGTAAAACATCCGCTTCAAATGGGCGTGTTCACCCGTGCCGCCACCGTCGAACATGAAGCTTGCGAGCGTCCACGGCGCGCCGGTAAAACCGATGAGCGCGGTCCGATCCTGGAGTGTTTTACGAACAAGCCGCAGTGCCTGCGGCACGTAAGCGAGCCGTTCCTCGACCGCCGAACCATCGAGCCGGTCGATGTCCGCCGCCGTCTGCAACAGGGTCATTTTGATCCCGGTGCCTTCGTTGAACTCATACGGTTGCCCCAGCGCTTCCGGGATGACCAGGATATCGCTGAAAATAATGGCGGCATCGAAATCGAAGCGGCGAATCGGTTGGAGTGTCACCTCGGCGGCCAGCTCCGGCGACTTCACCATCTCGACAAAAGTATGTTTCTCTTTCAACTGCCGGTATTCCGGCAGCACGCGTCCCGCCTGGCGCATCAGCCACACCGGCGGACGATCGACCGGCAAACAGTGGCACGCGTTGATAAAACGTTGGCGATTACTTATTGATGTTGCGTTCATTATTTCAGTCCGCGGCGGCGCCGGCACCCCATCGCGACCTGTTCGGTGCCCACGGAATCCATGAATCTGGAAAACATACCGACCACGTGCAACGAGGTCGAGTTTTTTGGTGACAATTAACAACCGTCTGTTTTCGCGCCGCCGTGGAGCCGGAGCGCCAGACGGTCGGAATCGGCTGGATAATTGACGATCAGTCTGATCGCAACCAGGCCCGTCGCCAGCCGGCGCAGTGACCGGATTGAAATCCGTCTCCGGACGCGAGTTGTTGATGTAGGTCAACACACACCTTGGCCGGCCTGTTAGTCTCGCTGCATGACGACTATCAAAATCATCAAAGCCGTTAAAAAGAAAATCACCGACCACCACCATGGCTGCTGTAATTGCGGCGGCACGCCGACCGCTCCAGCGGCACCGCCGGTGGCGGGACAACCCCGGCAGAATGCCACGGCCCAAAAGAAACAGGGCTAAATTATGCAAAACAAGAAACTGTGGTTTTCCTTTGTCGCGGTGCTGGTCGGTTCGTTTGCCGTGTTGGGCTACTTCGGTCGGGAGATTTACCGGCAGTCGCCACCGACGCCGGTCCGAGTCGTCACGCCCGATGGCCGGGTCCTGTTTACCGGCCAGGACATCAAAGACGGCCAGAATGTCTGGCAATCCATGGGCGGTCAGGAAGTCGGCACCGTCTGGGGCCACGGTGCGTATGTCGCGCCGGATTGGTCGGCGGACTGGATGCACCGGGAGCTGACGTGGCTGCTGGATCGCTGGGCTGGCCAGCCGTTTGCCCAACTCGACGTGGAACAACAGGCGCAGTTGAAGGCGCGGTTGAAGAAGGAAATTCGGACAAACACCTACAACGCCACCACCGGCGACTTAATGGTTTCCCCGACTCGCGCGGAAGCGATTGCGGCAGTCGGTAAACATTACACCGCACTATTTGGCAATGACCCGAGTCTGGACAAACTCCGCAACGCCTACGCGATTCCGGCAATGTCCATCAAAGATCCCGAACGCCAGCGTCTGCTCAACGCCTTTTATTTCTGGACAGCGTGGGCGTGTGCGACGGAGCGGCCCGGTCAAGGCGTGACGTATACGCAGAACTGGCCGGCCGAAGACCTGATTGATAACCGGCCGACCGGCGCGTTGGTGATTTGGTCGGTCATCAGCTTCGTGCTGTTGCTGGCGGGGATCGGGGCTCTGGCGTGGTACATGGCGACGCGCGAGCGCGAGGAACCGCTCCCGGTTCCGCCCGCGGACCCGTTGCGGTCACTGACGTTGACAGCGTCAATGCGGGCGACATTGAAATATTTCTGGGTGGTTACGGCGTTGATTGTGGCGCAGGTGGGGTTGGGCGTGATTACCGCGCATTACGGGGTCGAAGGTAACGGCTTTTACGGTATTCCGCTGGCGCAATGGTTGCCGTACGCGGTGACGCGGACCTGGCATATCCAACTTGGCATTTTCTGGATCGCAACGGCCTGGCTCGCGGCCGGGTTATTTGTGGCCCCGATGGTGGCTGGCCGCGATCCGAAGTTCCAGCGGGCGGGCGTGAACTTTTTGTTCGTGTGCCTGCTGATCATCGTGGCCGGCTCGCTCACCGGGCAATGGTTTGCAATCCAACAGAAGCTGGGCTTTGTCGCCAACTTTTGGTTTGGGCATCAAGGCTACACGTATGTTGACCTCGGCCGGTTTTGGCAGTGGTTCCTGTTCGTCGGGCTGATCGTGTGGCTGTTGCTGATGGGGCGCGTGCTCTTGCCAGTGCTCCGGCACCCAAGTGACAACCGGCAACTGCTGACGTTGTTTT